>Ga0209210_1000008_pt1 | contig 283521 bp, 297 predicted proteins | sample RifGroA1_FD_183991 | JGI IMG/M metagenome (GOLD analysis project Ga0209210, IMG submission 183991) | Contaminated groundwater microbial communities from Rifle, Colorado, USA - Rifle Groundwater A1 (SPAdes) (version 2) | ecosystem: Environmental > Aquatic > Deep subsurface > Groundwater >... | reverse complement strand
AGTTAGTTAACGCCGTTGTTGCGCACACAATTAAGTTGCGCCGCAAGTCGGCGTTTTTTAGTGGGCAAATTACTAATGATAGATATGCAGAAAGGAGGTGAAAAAAAGATATGCCAAGACTGACAGGTCCATTGTTCTCTTTGGATGCAAGAAAAACGTTAGCGAAAACTATCGTTTATTCTGCTTGGAAGGGTCTTAACTACGCAAGGTTAAGAGTTATTCCGTACAATCCTAAGAGTCCCGCACAGTTAGGGGTAAGGACAACCCTTACCTTTGGTGTGCAGTACTGGCGAGACGGCACAGTTTCCGCAGGCGATCAGACTGCGTGGAACGGTTATGCTGCCGGTTTGAACGAGTCCGGGTTTAACCGCTATATGCGGTACTTCATTCAGGATAACTACGATGAAGCAACCCAAGATTTCGTCTTCGTCGGTATTCCTGCGCCTAAATAAAGTCATTGATTGACTTTGCCTGTCTTTATGCAGTGCTTGGCGCAAGGGCTTTATGTTTAAGGTGGTCAAACTTGAATCAGGAGATCAGGTTATTGCCTCTTGGGACGTCGTGGGGCATTTAGCCGGCTGGATCGAAACTTTATTTGAGCAGTCTCGAAAGCTTAAAGACTGCGGAATTTTATCCGCTCTCATCTTAAATCACGAAAACAAAGTTTACTTCCACGGCGGTTTTGTTGCTCCTAATTTAATGCTTCCCGTTTCCTATGCGACTGGCCAAGAGTATTTTGGTCAGTATCCGGGGACGCGTGAAGTCGAGATGGTGCCCTTGATTTTGTGCGTCATCAAAAAAGAACTTGCCGATAAGCTTCCTATAATTCCCTGCGCCGGTGATTGCATTTTCAAGGACGCCGAGTATTGCCTCAAGGCACGCGAACTGGGCTTCAAGGTTTATACAACTGATGAGCTTATTGTGCAGTATCGCGGCAAGGGGCACGGTTTAATGAATAAGGAAGAATTTGCACGGCAATTTCAGCTAAACCATCAATTTTTCAAAAATAAATTTGGTCAAAGCTACCAAGAGAAACTAAAATTTCCGGTTGTCTACCATACCGGCGTGGAATCCCCGACCGGCTTTGCGATTGCCGCCAAAAATTATATTGCGGCACTTTTGCGAGCAGACGTCAAAGTTTATTATTCTCACCTGTCGAGCATACCTGAAGCGGAACCCTTGACCGATGACGGCTTAGTAAACGACGCAAGAGAAGTGATCCCGTCTATGGATTTGCCGCAAATTATCTGGGGGCAAGCGCCGCTTTTTTTCAAGAACTCCGGCAAGTATAAAATCGGCCACTGCGAATTTGAGGGCATGATAATTCCTTCCTCTTGGGTCCCGTATTGCAACATGATGGATGAGGTTTGGACACCGACCGAATGGGACAAAAAGAAGCTTCAAGACGCGGGAGTAAAGGTGCCTATTTTTATCATTCCGCAAGGCATTGATCCGGATTACTTTCACCCTAGCATGGCGCCAATGAAAACAGACGCCAAGGAAAAGTTTAAGTTTATCTGCAATGCCACTTGGGAACCCCGCAAGAACCTGCGCCAGCTTATTCAAGATTTTACCAGCGAGTTTTCAAGAAACGAGGATGTTTGTCTGATTGTCAAAACCATGTCTTCGGCGTTGGCACAACCGGTTAAAAAAGAAGTTGAAGCAATCAAAGCCCCAAGGGAAGCCGCCAAAGTCTATATCAGAGAGGATATCCTTCCACCCGAGCAAATCGGTTGTTTCTATACAATGGGTAGCTGTTTTGTCTTGCCTACCCACGGCGAGGGCTGGGGCTTACCGCTTTTTGAAGCCTTAGCTTCTGGCATACCTGTTATCACTACCGGTTACGGTGCGCCTAGCGAAGTTTTGCGAGACGATAAAGGCGAACCCTTCCCCGGAGTCCACTTTGTTGACTGGGAAGAAGGCGAAGCCAAAACTCCTTATGTCTATATGGACGGCAACCGCTGGGCAATGCCCAAAAGCGAAGATTTAAGAGCCAAAATGCGCTTTGTTTTTGAAAACTACAAAGAGGAGAAGAAAAAAGCCATGGTTACTGCGGAGCTTATCAGACAAAAATTTTCTTGGGACGCCTGCGTGGTCCCGATTATTGAGAGACTCAAAGCCATTTATGAAAATAACTAAAGATTTTTATAACCAAGATTATTTTGAGGGTAAAAACAAAGTCGCCTATGACTCCTACGCAAAGGCCGGCGGATTACTGATTACTTTTGCCAACTGGACCAATGAGCTATTTAAACCCGAAAGCGTTTTAGATGTGGGGTGTGCTTATGGATTTGTCGTTAAGCGTTTTCAAGAGCTGGGAGTGCCGGCAACCGGTGTTGAGTATTCCCCTTATGCGGTGAGCCGGGCAGTAACGCAAGAAATTATCGAAGGGGACGTCCGCGACCTTTCAAGATTTAAAAAAAATAGTTTTGGTTTAGTCATGGGAACTGAACTTTTAGAACATATACCGGAAAACGATTTAATCAAAGCGGTTAAAGAAATGTACCGCGTATCAAAGCGTTTCGTTTTCTTGCTTATCTGCACCGCCGGAAGCGACCATATCGAATCAAGGGACGGCAAGGGCGACCCTTCTCATATCACTATGAAAACGCGCGACTGGTGGGAGAGCTTTTTCAAACGAATAAAAATAAAGAGGGACTTAGAAAAGGAAAACTTCGCCAACAACCACCAGCAATCAAAGTCAATGAAATGGGCGGGAAGGTTCTTTGTTTTATCAAAGTAGCATAATCTATGGATATTTCAGGATTTAAAGCCATTTTTGACTCAATGACGCCGGAGGAGCGCCAAGAAAAAATTAAGGCGCTAACCGAGATAAACAAGCTCAAGCAATACTGCTGGGGTAAGGGGTTTATTAAAATTGGCGAAGATTTTAAGAGTATTAAGATACTTCAATTGACTAAAGAAGTTAAACACCTGCAAGAGCTTTTCAAAAAAGCAGGCATTAGGGGCGTGGAGTGGAGGTTGGAGGAAAAATAGACGACAACAAACTAATATATTTTATTTTATTTCCAAGGCTCTTCAACATATTTATAGAGAATTCTGCGTATTAGCTTAAAGGTATCTTCGAACCAGTTATAAGTATATTTTGATCCAGATAGTAATTTAAGCTGCTTTTTCCTATCCGCATGAATAATAGCATTACGATATTCAATTAAATTATCAATAGCCTTAATTTCATCATCCCTAAATTTTAGAATATTTAAGCCATATAAAACAAAGGATTTCTTTGACCTCTCATTAGAAGGAACGAATAGGCTTTCCAGAATAATACAGCTATCTATAGTCCTATCGTTATTGGCGAATCTATCACAACTTCGCCTGTAAACATCAAATGCTACTGGCCGCATATCATAGGCTTTAACAAATCTTTTATAGTAAGCTGCAAAGTTCTCATCAATCTCTTTATCTAACTTTTCTTCATATTGAGGTTTTGTTGATGACGAAAGAATACCCCCTCCTGAAAATTCTTCGTTAGGAGCTGGGACAACGCCCGCGACTCCTACAACTCCGTCTCCATAAACAACTAATGAAGCGTCTATCTTATTGATTAAGTTTATAAAAAGACCAGGAAAGGGTTCGCTAGGGTTGTCTGAATCATATTCATAATTTATTTCTAGTACTCCATCGTAACTGTTTTTTAAACCGAATTTCTCAAAGTGTTTTTGTTCTTCTGCAAAAATATCAACAGACCTTATTAGCGTACTTTTATCTAATTTAACGCTTTGTTTCGGGCTCTTTTTTAAGCCATATATAGGAGCTAAAAATTTCTGCTTCTTGTTCATAATTAAATTCTAAAGAATTTTTACCGAAACTTTTGATCTTGCAATACAATCACCATTTTTGATTGCATAACACTCGACGTAGTGATCTCCGGCATACTCTGTACTCTCCGGATCATTCCTTGTGCGATTAAGTGTTATTTCTCCTCTTGGCTGAAAGCAGGTATCAGAATTTTTTACTTTCCATCTATATTCTCCTGCCGGCGTTTCGTTCTTTCTTATTCTAAACTCTATATATCTTTTCTTGGTTCCTCCTCTCGTAAGACCGTTTTGTAAATGTGGTGTTTCTGTTAACCAGCCAGAAGTAAAACCTGAAAGCAGTTTAACAAACCCATCAATCCTAAATTTTAAGCTGTTATCGATAAATGTCTTAATGCCTTTATCAAATAAAAACTCCTCCGTAGGTTTTCTGGAATAAAAGAGTATTTCAAATAGCTGCTCTACGGAATTATTTTCTCCGAAACTTTCGAGCTTGGTAAGAAATCCATCACGCGCACTTCTAATTTTACTCTTTTGTTCATCGGTTAACTGTTCAAGATAGTCATCTATGAATTTGCCATTATTTGCACGATCCCTAATCTGATTAGGATTATTTACTACTTCTGGTAACTCAAGGAAGAACTTAAAAACAGCGTCGAATATTTCAAGAGAAGTATTTTCTTGAAAGTAATTTGTGATAATCTGCTCAATATGGAAAGATTGTAATTTGAGATCTTCGTCTTCCTCCACTAAATTGTTTTTCCACCTCTTAATTATCTTTGCAGTCTTTCTAAACTCGCCATTAGTCGCTTGATCGGTTTCGGAAGCAACGTGAATGTATCCTCTTGGATCAGAAATAATCCAATCCATTTCCTTATGCCGTTGTGAAAGCTCTTGATAGTATTGAATTCTCTTTCCCCCATGTCTTCTTCTGGCAATTTCTGGTACTTTATAGGTATCTTCATTGAATTCATTTCTTGAAAAAATGTAGGTAGGAACAATATCAACAGAAAGCACTTCTTCTCCATTGCTATCCTTAAATAAAAGAGTGATTGAGTGTGATTGAGGTGGTCCCAACTCTACACTGTACGAAGTTGGATTAACATATTGATTAAATCGGGAAGCAAGATTTTGTAACGCTGTTGAAGGATCATGGCTATTTTCGTCCCACTTGCCAATAACATAAAGAATATCTAAATCGTGAACAGGGGTAATGGCTGTAAAACGGGGATAGGACCCTATTTGTATGCAATTGTTTTCTCCGAGAAAATCACAGATAGATTTATAAGTTTTCGAAATTAAATCGCGTTCATATTGCCGAGGGGATAGAGTACGAGCATATTCTCTAAATTTTGCGTTAAAGTCATCTTTTTTCATAACTTGTTGTTATTAGGGTGGTGATAATATCGTTCAGTAATCGGCCTCTAAAATTAACTAAAGTTGTATTTTCTGCGTTACTAATTAACTTGAACATTTTAGGGGGTATTTGTTCCCCTTTCTTGTTAGAAAATATCGGATAATAAAAAACCATCCCTGCGTGGGATTTTTTATTAGCAAGTATGGTTTTGATCTCATCCTCACTAAACGATTGATAATGAACGAGTAGTAAATCTCTTTCTTTAATCTCCGCTAGGGACTTTGAGAATATTTGAGAAATATTATTTTCTCTAAAAATTCCGGAGTCTACTAAATCTTTTTTTAGCTGGTTATAAACTTCTGTCTTTGCAACAATAACGATTTTTCTAGTCCATCGGCCAAGACCCAAACGCCGTAATAGCGGCCATATACCCAAAACCCAAAAAACAAAATTCAAAATGAATCCTAAGAGCACTATAGTTGCGGCAATACCACCAAAAATTACAAAGAAGGGGTGATTAAAGAATTGATAAAATATCAAAATAAAATTAGGCATAAAATTATCTAAATTAGTTCTTTTATAATTTCATACATCGGATTTGGTTCGATTATCTTGCTTACATAACATTTGGCAATTTTCTGAAACGGTTTTTCCGCCCTCATGCCAAGGTTTTATATGATCTGCCTCCATCTCTTCCAACTCAAAATGTTCCTTGCATTTTACACAAATACCTCTTTGTCTTTCGTATGCCTCTCTTTTTTGTTTATCGGTAAAAGCACGGATGTTTAGGAATTTTTCATTTCGAGTTAAAACATAAGGATAAATTCCAGATTTTTTTGTTACATCTTCGTCTTGCATTAACTCTTTGATTTCCCCTTCAAGTTTGCCAGCGTTCAGTTTCGCGTCTTTGAACTGGTTATACAATTCACCCCATTGCACACTGCTCATTTCGTGTCGATAATTCGAAAAAGTAGTCCGTACCCATGCAATTACATTTTGAAAATACTCCCATAACTCGTCGGCGTTCGAGTCATGTTGGTGCTTAGCCATATAATCTTCAATTTTGCCGTCGTTAATCCATGAAAGCGTGATCTCTAAATAGTCTTGCCGTATTGGAGAACCTTCCACCAATTTCCCGCCATCGTTTGCCAAGAGGTACGCCGCGCAATTCGTCTTGCTAAACTTTAGTTTTGCATCAGACAACCATGGTCCAGTGTAAACCGCATTGCGTATTTCTTGGTCGGTTAACTTTTCACCAGCGATGTTGATAATTCTAAACCAGTCCAGACGCTCTTTGTCCGTACCCTCACAAAAGTAAATCATCAATTCATAATCCAAAATCTTGTCCTGTTCCTCTTTGGTTAAATTATGGAAAAAACGGTCATTCAACGAAAAATCGCCATTAACATATTGTCCAATACTAATGGTGCGCTGTTGACCGTCCAAAACTTCATAACCGCCGTCTTCTCTAATCATCCAATACATCACATTCAACGGAAAGCTGTTTTTAATGGTTTCTATCACGGCATTGCGCTGCTTTTCCTTGTACACAAACTCACGCTGATATTTGGGACGAATATCAAGTTTGCCGTCGTAAGCCACAACGCCCTCCTCGGCGCTATCTTTATAGCCAACTATTACTTTGCGGATTGTAATTTTATGTAGATCGATTTTCATATTATTTTTTTAGTTTTATTGCTCTTATTAAAATACGAAGATACTTTTCAACGCCGTTAACAAGCGGTCTCCCATGTGGAGTTTCTTTGTATCTTATGCCTATATTTTTTTCGCCTGTATTCATAATACCCAGTAGCTCAAACTGTTCGGGATTATATTTATCAATAAATGTTATCGGAACACCCATCACTCCATTGTAATTCATTGGGATATCGGAAACCTTGTCAATGTTAATGGCATTGTAGTTGTCATACTTAGGAAATTCTTCTGGCACATATTTTTTATACAACACAATATTCTCGTGCCGCTTGGTAGTTTCAAGATTGGTAAACCACAAAATTCTCCCCATACTGAAGTACTTGACTCCATTTACAATTTTTTTTCTTGATTCTGTTGCAATATCATAATCATCTGGCACCTGGAACCACTTTGTACCGCCATTATCGTAACCAAGCCATACTCTATTTTCCTTTATAAATTTAAAAATGTCTTTTTTGGTTATGTTATTTTGATCGCCGAGAATTAAAAATTTCTTCTTGTATTCCATCAGTTGATCCAAGTATTCACGGAATAAAGAAAACGGCGGATTGGTTACGACTATATCGGCTTGCTTTAGTAGTTCTATACACTCATCACTTCGAAAATCTCCACTGCCTTTTAATGGGGTGGCGGTATTCTTATCGTGTTTGAGTAAATATTTAACATCATCGAGGTTTATTGCTCCGTCTTTATCTGTATCCGGTACTTCTTTAATTTCGATTTTGAGCGGTTGTTTGCCCTTTGAACCAGCCATTTGAAATAGTGGTAATTGACCTCCAACAATCGGAGAACCGCTGTAGCTTGTTGTGATGAGCTTCTTCAGCCCAAGAGCATTGAAGTTGGAAGCAAAGTATTTAAAAAAATTGCTCTCGTACGGATCATCGCAATTACAATAAACAACCTTACCCCGAAACTGTTCTTTATAGTGCTTTAGTTCCTTTTCAATATCAACAAGCTGAGTATAAAACTCGTCTTTTTTGGCTTTACTTGCATTGCGCAAATTTTTATTTAAAGATTTTGCTGCCATAAAAATTATCTCTTTGTTATCAGCTTTATAATTTCCTCTCGGCGATAACGTCTTTCACCTACACCTCGTCTTGTGCCTACGCGGAGAGCTTTAAGCTTGGCGCTTTTGTCCCAGCGCCTAAGCGTCGTGTGGTGAACATTCAGAATCTTGGCCACCTGCTTTATGGTCAATAATTCCGGTAATTTTTCCTCATCGCTTGGCATAGTTCCTTAATATCTCTATTATGCACAATTGTACATCTTACGGGAAGAATAAACAACAGAAATGAGAAGAAAAAAGAAGATATGATGTTGTATTCGAGAAAGGATTCCGGATATAATTGCTTATGCAAATGCGAAGCTGGATAAACCGAGGTGTTCTTTTAAGGCTGAAAGTTCTAAACCTAACTCTGGTGTGATATACTTTGATAGGTTCGAGCCCAGTACGGTATCCAGCTCCATACCGGACTTTCATTGAACTTTTCTCTGTTTTAGCCTTGGAATCAACCTTTTTCCCAGTTCGAGCCCGATTTTTGGATAGTTTTACAGTAGTCTGAAAAGTTTTATACTAGGTACGGGAATTGGACCTTTTGTTATTTATTTTGCTATTTGATAAGATAAAATTATGGGTTCAAATATTTCTGAAAGGTTAGAGAGAATACGAAAATTAATCAAATCTCTTCAAGATAAAACTTATTCTCAAGGCGAAGTGCTTGCCTTTATTGTTTACGGTTCATTTTCGGAAGCCAGCGACCATAAACCCACAGAATACTCGGATGTTGATCTGGAAATTGTAGTTAAGGACGAGAATTGCAAAGATTATCTAAACAACTTCAGAAGCTGGTTCGAGAGTAACTTCGAGCCAGTTTTAATTGAAACCTCAGTGGGATATCTTGAGAAAATCTTTGTGACCAATGATTTTGTTGACCTTCAATTTCATATTACCCCATTATCCGATTTCGACCGGATTGAAAATAGGGCTATCAATTATTTCCCTAATGGGTACACACTATCGTTCGATAAAACCAGTCTGCTGGATAACAAAATAAAAGCTTCGATAAAACCAAAACAGCAAAAGACTTCACAACAAAAATTTGATGAAATTAATAATGCATTTTGGTATTTTGTCCTAGGTATTCCTCCCTATTTTGAGAGAAAGGAGTACTGGTTTGCAGCCGCGGGTTATTGGGCCTGGTTATATGTGGCCCTTTGCAAACTTCTTAGGGTGTATTACAAAAAAGAAGTTGAATATAACCCAATGAAGCACATTGAACAAGCTTTGGACAATGATGTGATAGAAAGAATTCAACCCTTAAGGAATCTTGAGACCGTAGACGAAATGAAACACAAAATGAATATGTTAATCGATATCTTTTCTGAATATACCCACAAGCTTATTAAACAAGAGGCCCTGGATTACAATCCGGAAATAGAAGAAAAAGTTAAGAATAGGATTAAATCCATTCTTTCTTAAACGTCAAAACTATTAATCTTTAAATGGTTCTTTAAAGCTAAAAGCTGAATACCCAACTCTGGTGTGATATGCTTTGATAGGTTCGAGCCCAGTACGGGTATCCAGCTTTAAGACAAATTGCGGGTGTAATTCAATGGTAGAATACGAGTTTTCCCCGCCTGCCAAAGCCTGCGAGTGTAGCTCAATGGTAGAGCGCCAGTTTTCCAAACTGGTGACGAGGGTTCGATTCCCTTCACTCGCTCACAAAGGGAGTCCCCGCGGGAAGCGAGCTCGGCAAAGCCCATTTTGTATCTGACGCCCAGTTGCCGGTTAGTCAAAAAGTAGTCCGAGCCGGTGTTTTTCCCGACAGAACAAAGTTCGTCGGGATTATTTTTTGCGCGCGCGGTTTTGTCCCCATTTACCGCCTTTTGTATGAACTCTCTCATTGGTCCGAGCCAAGTTGAGCCTTGGGTTTGAAGTTTGATGATTTGGTCTTGCAATATCACTTTGTTTTCAAATAGTTCATTCTTCTTATTTTTGTAACTATTGGCTTCAATCGTTCCATCTAAATATCCATCCAGAAGTGTGTTTAGTTTTTCATCCAACTTCTTCGTGTCACTTTCTGTTTCTATTATTCTCTGACTAGTCTGTTGTCTTTCTATAATCTCGTCTCTATCTAACCACTTATTCCAATTCTCTGCCCAGGCATGGGGTAAAGATGCATCTAATACGATTTTTCGGAGTTGTTGTTCTAGTACATGCTCTTGAATATATTTTTGTGAACAAGGTTTGAGCTTTTTGGTACAGCGGTAGTAAACATACTCCACCTGGCCTCTGGTACGTTTGTAGAATTTGAATTTGCGCTCGGCAGTGATACTGGCTCCGCACTCACCACACTTAACCAGCCCCAAAAAGGGAAATTTAAGATTTCTAAATTGTTTTTTATTCTCTTTTAATTTTCTTTGGACATCATCAAAAAGATTTTTACTTATAAATCTCTCGTGTGACGCTTCGTGCCATTCGTTATTGTATTTGAAAGCTCCGATGTAGAATTTGTTAGTTAGCAGATGGACTACTTCATTTAATGAAAGTGGTTTGCCATTCTTTCTTTGGTAGCCATGTTCAAATAGTACATTTGCAATTTGTGTTTGACTCCACTCACCACAGGCGTACTTCTGAAAAATCTTTTTGATGAGTTTTGATTTATTTGGATCAATCTCATGTTTTTTTCCTGGTTTGTTGTAAATGTAGCCATATGGAGATTTGGTTGGCCAGACACCGTTTCGGAGTTGTTGTCTGAGTCCCCGCTTAACATTTTCAGACAGATTATCTACATAATATTTAGATTGACCAAAGGCCATATTGAGAACAAATTTTCCTTGGGGTGAATTTTCAAACCAGAAAGACGGGAATTTAAGGTCTAGTAATTTACCAGTATCGAGTAGGTAAATAATCCTGCCTCCATCGACAGAGTTTCTGGCTAATCTGTCTGGATGCCAGGAGACAATTCCCTGAGCTTCCCCTTTCTCTATTTTCTTTAGGACTTGCTCAAAAACTAAACGCCCTGGCACTTTGGCAGTCTTGGCTTCAGTAGCAAACTCGACAATCTCCAAATTCTGTTTTTGAGCAAAATCCTTGATTTCTTGGATCTGAGACTCGATACTCAAAATCTGACGGTCTTTCTCGTCTGTACTTTTCCGGCAGTAGGCTATGTACTTCATTGGCAAATGACCTTAAAATTTTTGCGTTTGCTTTGAGGAAAAAAATGTCCGAGCCGGTGTTTGGCGGAAAAGGACGAACCCTGAGCAAAGCGAGGGGTGAGCCCGGAGATTCACGGTAATTTGCCAAAAGCAGTGCGAACTTTTTCAAAAACTAGCTCTGGATGTTGTAGAGAAGGTTTTGATACTCTGATAGAGTATGGGTTGTGCTAAAGTGATCAAAAATAAGTTGGCGGGCGGCGAGTTGACGGCGAATCCAGGATGGTCGGATAGCGTATTCGGGGATGATTTGGTCTTTGAGGAGGGAAAGGAGGCTGCCTGTAATATCAGTGTCATCGGCTAGCCAACCGATATTCGAGAGGTCAACTTCGCCGATCCAACCGTCGTTGGTAGTTAGGGGGAGGACGCCATTGAGACAGGCTTTCATGCCACTGGTGCCACAAGCTTCAAAACCGACGACGGGAGTGTTAAGCCAGACGTCGCAGCCGGCGGTGAGAAGTGCGGCCAGGTCCAGTGAATATTCGGGGAGAAAAACGGCGCTTTTGGAGATAGAGGAGATGGAGCCGGCCATTTGATTAAACAGTTGGAGCCCGGTTTCATCGGCGCTGTGGGTTTTGCCTGAGAAGACGAAATTTGCGTTCAGAGTAGTCAGCCGGTTTGGATCTTGTAGAATGGCAGTGGGACGTTTGTAGCTGACAATGCGGCGGGCCCAACCAATTAGGGGTACGTCTGCGGGCCATTGGTGGCCGGTTTGTTTGGCGATGTACTCAAGAAGAGCCTTTTTGCACTGTTGGTGAGCTGTCCAAATGTTGGCTGGGTCGGAGGAGAGAAGGCGATCCCAACGGGGAATAAAAATGCCATTGGTGATGGGGAGCATAGGATGGTGGGGCCAAATCCCCGCTGCTTTTTGGGAATGAATATGACTAACGGCGTTTGTGCGACCCGCCAGGCGAAGGCAGAACAGAGTGAGAGAAAAATCGTTTGACCGAGGTATGAGACCCGGTGCGATTAACTGGTCGACTGGGACCTGAATTTGTTCGGAATATTTTTTGAGGTGGGAACTTACAAGAAGAGAGCTATAAACTTCGTTACCGGCAGGTAAAAGAGTGTGATTGGTGAAGACAACTTTTTGCCTGACCATATCCCGAGCCTGATCGAAATTTATTTTGTGCTCGATCATTTCGTGGCGGATCAGCCCCAGGACAAGGAAAGCAGAGTGACCCTCGTTTAAATGATAGATCCGGGGATGGATGTTTAGCGCTTCCAGTAATTTGAGAGCTCCAATACCTAAAACTATTTCTTGCTTGAGTTTGATTTCAGAGCTCGATGGATACAAAATATCGGTAATTTTCCGATCTGTTTCAGAATTGGAGGAATCAAAGGTGTCCAGAAAATAAACGGGGATTGTTTCCTGTTGCTTTTTCCAACAGCGGACAGAAATATAGTGATCCTCTATAGGAATTTTGATAGTTGCGACTTTTTCTAGGCGATGCTCCTGTGGAGTTTGGGCTTGAGTCAAATTGTCGCCCGTGTAACCCAGGCGGTAAAAAAGGCCTATGGCTATGAGGTTTGTATTTTGGAGGTTGGCTTCCATGACAATATCGCCGGCTAGCACCCCGAGGCCTCCTGCGTAGGTGGGAAGAGCCGAATCGAGAGCGAATTCGGCGCATAAATAAGCGATGGTTTGATTTTTCATCTTTGTTCCGGTTGTCCGGAGCGGATCTTGTGATATTGGGCTTTGTATTGCTGAATAACTTTCTCCATTTGGGAGTTTCCTACCGTAACTCTTAATAAATCCACGGCGTGGACAGTGTCATAAATATCGAGTTTATTTTGCAGTTTGTAAATGGCGTCACGCCACATGATGGCGCTTTCATATTCCTGGTTCTGAACAGCTTTTTCTTCCTGTTTTTTCATCATATCTAGAAATGCAAAAAATACGGTTTCCTGTTCTCCCCCTACCGCCAATGTCCGATCTTTGAAAGGAATGCGCATTAGAGATTTTTGTTCACGGCTAAGTTTGCGGACACGGTTGTGGCGTTGCCAATCGAAGGCGACGGAAATAATTTGCTGGTAATAATTCTTGGCCTGGACCAGCAAAGTCAGGTCTACATGGGGAACGCTCTCGATCACGTCAAGGAGCCGATAGGCACCTTCTTCGATCATTTCTAGGCTCCACCAAGGTTTGGCTGAAGCCCAAAAGAAATGATCGCTGGCGGAAGCGATATCCATTTTTTCGCGATCTGTATTCTTTGATAAATTGAGGGCCAGATTGTAAAGTTTCCACTGCAGTTCATGAATAGCGTTTTTAGGGTCTTTCCAGGATAAAAATTGGGATTTGTCATCTATATTTTGTTCACTACTGGCCCAAGTGGATATTAGTGGTTTTACAGAAAGTGGTTTGGGGTATAAGTCTGATAACTGGGATATGGTTAACAAATGAAATGCTGGATCGATAAAAATTTCGAATAACAAATTTTCAAGTCCGGGTCGATGATGTCCGAATGTTTCACCGTCCATGCCGGTAATCACATAGCGGGAACTATGCAAACCTGAACCCAGAGCCTCTTTAAGTGACCCGCAATTTCTGACAGCGGCACTCATAATCAGATTGCTGAGCCGTCTTTCTCTGAAGAATACTCTCAAAGAAGTGCCCTTAACTTTATAAGTTTTGGTGTAATCGACTTTTTCCACTTGGCCGTTAAAAGCTATTTCATCAATGATTACCCATGAATATCCTAAACTGGCCAAAATTGGCGCCAGCTTTGGATGGTATGCCATTTCCGGTGGGAAAAAACCTCGGGGATTGTAAGCCCGCCCAAGATAAAAGCGGCTGGTTTCATCGTTGATCTTAATTTGGTGGATGATGTCGTCGGGACTTAAAAATGGTAGTAAGGTGTGATATTTGGCCGATCCGGTGAATTCAATTTGTCCTGCGGTACCGGCGGCTTTTAGATCATCAATAAGATCGAAATATCCGTGTTTATCAAACAATTCAAGCAGAGCTCCGGTAACATTTAATGTTAATTTTGCACGGGGGTTTTTGAGAATTCCGGCAATAAGGGGGCGGTAACTTTGAGCGACAACCGCTTCTAAAATGTCAGGCTGTTGGCCAGAGGGTTGGTAGATGTGGAGAAAGTTGGCCCAGTACATAGCAATTATAACTTGGAAAAGTCGAAATGAGGGCGGGAGAGAAGGGCCAGGCTGCGGAATTTGCAGGTTTTTTGATAAAGTTCCAGGTATTGGTGGGCGGAGTTGTCCCAGGAGAAGTTTTTTTTCATGGCTTGGACAATAATTTTGTTCCAGATATTGGGGCTATGATAGGTTTCCAGGGCCCGGACGATGGCTGTCATAAAGCCCATAGCGGAGTATGTCCGGAAAGTAAAGCCTGTGCCTTTGTGCGAGAGGGAGTCGAAATTTTCGATGGAGTCGGCCAATCCGCCGGTGGATCTGGCCACGGGGACGCAGCCGTAACGCTGGGCTTCCATGGCGACAATACCGCCAGGCTCGAACAAACTGGGCATGAGGAGGATGTCGGCGCCGGAAATGATTTTTTTGGGTAGCGACGAATCGAACATAAGGTGAGTACCAACCCGGCCTGGATATTTTTTCTCCAAAGATGAGAAAAAGTCGCGATAATAATCGTCGCCGCTCCCTACGATGACCAGTTGGACATCGAGCTCGGTTAGAACAAAGTCGATGGTTTCTAAGATTAGGTCTAGACCTTTTTGGCCATCCAGCCGGCCATAGAAAGCCAGAAGCGGGGTGCGAGGGGAAAGGTTGAGTCCGAATTCCTGCTGGAGGTCGGATTTGTTTTCCTGACGGGGCCGGATGTTAGAGGAGGAATAGTTTTTTTTGATTATTTTGTCGGAAGAAGGGTTAAATTCCTGGTAATCCAGGCCGTTGAGGATACCAAAGAGCTTGCCGCGCAGTTCACGGAAAAGGTTGTAGAGGTAGGGGGCGTATTCTTCGGTAAGAATTTCGTGGGCGTAAGTACGAGAAACGGTATTAATGATGTCTGCATTAACGATCCCGCGTTTGAGGGGGTTTTGTTTGAGAAAGCGGTCGCTGAAAAAAGAGGCCAGCGAGCCCTTGCCATCGTCAAAATCCATTTCGGAGGCGTGATCATGATCGAATGAAATCCCATGGTAAAGATTGTGAATGGAAAGGAGAGTCGCGATTTTTTTGAGAGTAGGATTGTCCTGGTAAGAGTGGCGAAGATAGTTGAGAATATAACTACTGTGCCAGTCATTGGCGTGGATGGTATCGGGAATGAATTCGTGTTTTTTGACAAATTCGAGGGCCGCGCGGCTAAGTAGACCGAAGCGGATATGATCGTCGGAGTAGTTGTAGACATTGGCTCTCTTTTCGTAGTATTCCATGTTTTCTAAGAAATAAACAACCGGCTCATCCTTTTTTTGGACCTTGAGGGTTTTGATGTTGCAGATTAATTCCTGGGGGTAACCGGAGTCGGGTTTTTCGCCAGTAGGGACTTTCAAGCCTTGATAGACCATTTGGGTAGGATAAAGTTTCTCGTTAAATGTTCCGTATTTGGGAGTAAAAATGCGGATATCAACCCCTAATTTTTTGAGAGCACGGGGAAGGAAAAATGAAACTTGGGCTAGACCACCAATGAAAGAGTAGGGTGCGACTTCGGCGGAAATGAATAGTACCTTCATGGAGTTATTGTACTATTTTTGAGAGCTGGGAGTAAAATGGGAATTGTAGGCCTCCGTAGCTCAACGGATAGAGTGCTTGTCTTCGGAACAAGCGGTGGAAGTTCGATTCTTCCCGGAGGCACTGATTAAGGGTAGATGGTAAAATGGACTTGGTTTCTGGTGATCGTAGCTCAATGGTTAGAGTGCCAGATTGTGGATCTGGCGGTTGCGGGTTCGAATCCCGTCGATCACCCAGAGCAAGTGTATAATCCGGGTGTATGCATCCGGCAGTGAAAATTTTCTTGGGTCAATTGAGTTATGGCGGCAAAGTGGACGGAGAATTGAAAGATGATGATCAAAGTGTGATAAGTGTGCTGGCTCGGGTATACGAGAAGGCCAGGAACGCGCTGGAGTATCGGGCGGATCATTTGGTGCGCCGGGCGGCTATTGAAAGAATCTTGAAACGGCTGATGGTGTATGAAAAAAACCCAACAGAACTGGCTAAATTACTGCTAACCGAATTGAAGTGGGCCAGATACGTATCAGTGACTGAATTGGAGCAAGTAGATGAAATGAAATTGGCGCAAACCCTGGAGAGATATATCAATGTGCCGGACACGGGAGTCCCGAGAGAGTGGTTGGTGGGTGTGGCTTCGGCCCAGATTGAAGAAATGTTTAACCTGAATCGGGACTTTGGGAAGTTTACGTACTTTGCTTTTCAAGCCTTAAAGCAAAAAATAAAAGTGCCAGATCCTAACTTAGATTTATTGATTTTTTTGGCGGTAGATAAAATATATTCCCAATCTGATGACCAGCAGCAGGCTTATCACGTATTGCAGCTGGCAGAAGGAAATGTGAGCGAAACTTGGCGATTGGTAAATTTGGCTAAAAACCATCCCCAGTCCAATCGGCTGCAAAAGTATGTGAGTAATCAAACGGGGGCTTTGCTACTTTTGCGGGACATCTATTTTGCAAACCCAGTGGAATTTGGCAAATTGGTGCTAAATGAGGCAGATTTTATGCAAACTGCTGGCAAAGTGCTGGATCGACAGTTGCGGTTGATGGGTGAGCGTATATCTACAGCGGCTGTCAGAAGCGTGATTTACGTGTTTTTGACAAAAATGGTAGTGGCGGTGGCGGTAGAGATGCCGGTAGAAGTGTGGCTGTTTGGCAGCGTGGCTAAGTGGCCGCTGGTAGCCAATTTGCTATTCCCCCCGGCTCTAATGTGGGTGGTAACTCGGCAAATTAGTTTGCCTAAAGGCCGAGAAAAAGAAAAAATTATAAGCCGAACTTGGCAGGTGGTGAATAATTTTGAAGAGCTAGCTAAAGAAGAGGATGCTTTGTACGACAGGCCGGCAAAGACAGGTAGCGGATGGTATGCGGTGTTTTCGGTTCTGTACATAGCAGTATTCATTGCTACGTTTGGGCTGATATTTTACGGCTTAACGAAAGCTAGATTTAATTTTGCAGCCCAGTTAATATTTGTGTTCTTTCTGTCGGTAATTGCCTTTTTTGCCCACCGTATTCGATTAACAGCAGGTATTTACCGAGTGAAGCAGCAAAACGGACAAAAATCGTCGCTGTGGGACATGATTTGGCTGCCGATTTTGACAACTGGAAGTAAATTGAGTCAAGGTTTGTCTAAGCTCAACTTTTTGGCGTTTGCTTTTGACTTCATTTTGGAGGCTCCATTTAAGGTTATCTTGGGCTTTCTGGACAGCTGGGTACAGTTTTTGGGAGCCAAGAAAGAAGAGGTAGTAGGGTGATTCGATCGGTGATCGAGGACTTGGGATATCCATACAGCGCAAAAGATAAAGAGTTTTATATAGAGCGCTACGAAAAAATTTTAGGGTTACTGCCGAAAATCAGGCAGGGTGATGTGGGGTTGGAGGTAGGATTGGCGGGAGGCATTTTAGCTATCACTGTGCGGCGGATGTTTGGATTGAAACGGTTGTATGCCTTGGAACATCCTGCGGCGGTTAAACAATTTAGCCGGCGGTACCTGGGTTCGTTGAAAAAGGAAAAAATTATCCTTAGCGGAGTCGATCTACACCGGAGACGTTTGCCATGGAAGGATCGTTTCTTTGACTTTGTGATATGCAGTGAGGTAATTGAGCATCTGATTCCGGCCGATGTACCCGGATTCTTTAGTGAATTGCGACGAGTGATGAAAAAGGGTGGGTGGGTGGTGGTGACTACTCCGAATATCGCTTCTCTGACCAAAAGACTAAGCTTGCTGGTCGGAAAAAATCCGAACGAATTTGATTTGCGCCTGCATGAGGGCAGAACGTATGGTCACGTTAGGGAATACACTATGCAGGAAGTTGAGATCGTGTTAACAGAAGCTGGCTTTAAAGTAGTAAAATCTATTTACTTTATGATCGACACGAATAGAAACTGGCATTTGCGAATTGAGGCTTTGGCATCTCGGATATTTCTTTCACTGGCTAACAATTTGGCAATAGTAGTATGCTAGCTGGCCGTTTACGAAAAATGTCGAACTTCATTTGATTAGCTCCGCTATTTTTTGCGCGCGCGATTTTCTCGCCCTTCGGGCGATTTTAATAAAGTTTTGTGATAAAATCATGTTAAGTATGGCGTTTGAATCAACATCTGAGGGATTGAAAATTTCGGATATTGAACCACGGGTACCTCCGCTTGGGGGAACAAAAATTGTTATTCAAAGGCATGGTGAATATGACCGATCCGAAGAATCCGCTAAGCCTGGCAGCCTTACGGAAGAGGCATCTAAAAGTGTTCAAGAACATGCGCAGAAATTTGTCAATCAATTACTTGCCACCTTGCCCCCAGAAGAAAGAGATACGGTTGATTTTTTAGTTTTAGCCAGTGATACCCGTTTTCGAGACAGGCAAGATTATGGCCAAAGATCTATGGAAACAGCCCAGGCGGTAGTTTCCGGAATCAAGGAGGTCTTACAAGCTATTGAAAGTTCTGATGATCATTTACTCAACACGTCTGGGAAATTTCATGGCAGTGGGGGACCTCGGCCTACAAAACAGATTCGTGAGCCAAAAGTTTTTCGCGATTCACCAGAATTTGTTAAATTCTTAGAAGCGCATTATGGAAAAGATAAAGATTTTTGGGTGGCTTTTGAAAGCGATCAAGAAGAAAAAAAGCGTGAGGAGATGGGGGCAGAAGGACCCTGGGAAATGGCAGAAAGATTAGCCCACTACGTTGATGTTTTAGCCAGGTTTTCCAGAGATTATCACGAAAGGAATCCAGGTAGAAGACTGGTTGTTTGGGCAGTCTCTCATTACGACTTACTAAGTCCATACGCTAAGCGGTACTTGTCTGGCCTGAGCAAGACAGATTATTTACCTGTAGATTATGGGGCTGGGATTAGTATAGACGTTGACTCTTCTGGTAAAGCAACAACCACATTTGGTGGTACACAAATTAAAGTTCCGGGACGTTATTTTAATAATTCGACAGACTAATAAACTGTTTTTATGAGTTGTAGTTCTTTTCCAGAAATAATACCGCTTCTTTTATTGTTTTGAATTGAGGCACCTTTTCTTTTTTTAGCCATTTGTTTTTAATCCATGCTCGATGGTTTATTACTTGTTGGAAGTCTTTACTCTTCGCCCCCCCATCATAATTTGTTATCTCTCTTTTAAGAATAAATTCTTTTTGTATTTTCAGATCAGGAAGAACAATTGCGTCCGGCCTCAGCCAGAAGTTTGAAGCTCCCAATATCCATAAACCTAATTTTTTTGCCTGGTGTGTAATAACATCACTCCTTTGGTCAACTTCTTGAATTATTTCAACTCCCTCAGTCCACCACGCTCGTCTAGGGTGAGCACCAGCAGCTTCCCAGAGAATGTCTCCGTCTATCCAGTGTTTTTCTTTTTGGTGCTTAACAAAATAAGTTTTACCTGTTCCAGAAGGAGCAAGAATAAAATATCCTGAACAATGAACAATAAATTCATCCATAAATTTTCGGAATACTGAATTGTCCTCAGAAAAAACAGTGGGCTTAATCGCTTTTAGTAATTTTGCTTTATCTGATTTGTTTAGTGTCCTCATTGACATAATTATACATTTTTTGTTTTATTTGAGAATATAGGGTCATTGTCAATTGTCTTTCTTTTAAAAAAATTGTATATTGTAATTGTACTCAGAAATAACCTTCGGGCTTTTTAATGGCCGTCTTGGACAGAACCCGAAAGGTTTCTGAGTACAACCAGGGCGGCCATTTGAGATTTATAAAAAGTTCTTTAAATTTTTGCGTTTTTTTCTTTTACGAGCCGACAGTTTCGGAGGCGCGGCGGGTGGGCACATTCGGCAAGCTCAGTGTAAAGGCGCCGCGCCGGTTTGTCCCGAGCGAAGTCGAGGGAAGCAAAGCGAGGCCGAAGGCCGAGCTAATCAAATGAAGTTCGACATTTTTCGTAAACCGCCAGCCAGTAAAGAGAAGAAATAGGTCGGGAGGTAGCGCTTTCCGCGCCTTTACCCTGAGGAACGTAGGGCGCCTCCGCGGAAAGCGCGTCAAATCCGCCTTTTTTGAAACTTGCAGACAGCCGCCGGAAAAAGAAGGAAGAAAAAACGCAAAAATTGGGTTTCTTGGTAAGAAACCCCGCTCACTACCGTTCGCTTAAAGAACTATAATAAAACCGTGAACAAAACACTAAAAATCATATTTATTCTTGCTTTACTTTTATCTGTTTATCATCTTATCCGTGATCTACTAACAAATTTTGGAATTCACAACTATATTTTAGATTTTGCACACAGGCCTCATTTATGGTGTGGAAGATTTTGTCCTTGGATTACCGTACCACCTGAGGTTTTTAACATAATTACGTCATTGATAATTTTGAAAAGAAATAAGGTTGGATTACTTGGGCTACTTGTTTTGATACAACCGCCATTATGGGTATTAGCAGTTCTATTACCATAATCTTATGATCAAATATATCGCCTATTGCAGAAAGTCTACAGATGAACCAGACAGACAAATTTTGTCTATTGAGGCGCAAGTTGCCGAGCTTGAGGAATTCGCCGCAAAAGAAAATTTGAAAATTGTTTCTTTTGTTACCGAAAGCAAAACCGCCAAAGAGCCGGGAAGAGAAAAATTTACGGAAGTTTTGGAAAAGATAGAAAACGGCGGAGCCGCCGGTATCATCTCATGGCATCCCGATAGACTTTCCAGAAATTCAATTGACGGCGGAAAGATTATCTATTTATTGGATACCGGAAAACTCCTTGATTTAAAATTCCCTTCTTTCTGGTTTGAAAATACGCCGCAAGGTAAATTTATGCTTGGTATGGCTTTTAATCAGTCAAAATATTATGTGGATAATCTTTCCGAGAATGTAAAACGAGGTAACCGCCAAAAACTCCGTCGCGGCGAGTGGCCGAATCAAGCAACTTTTGGTTACTTAAATATCAACAAAAAAATTGAAGTTGATAAGAAGCGAGCCAAGTATGTGCAAAAAGCTTTTCAGCTTTTTGTCACCGGCGGCTATGGATACGCGGATATCCGCAAATTTTTCAACCAAAATAAAATTTTCAACAAGTCCGGTCACGAACTCCACCTTGATAAAGTCAAAAGAATTTTGACTGATCCGTTCTACTACGGAGTGATGAGATTTTGCGGCGAATTGTACGAAGGAAAACAAGAACTGCTAATTACCAAGAAACTTTTTGATAAGTGCCAAGAAGCAGTCAAACTAAAAAACCGTAAAGTTAAAAACAACAAACATCTTTTTGATTTTCTAGGACTTGTGAAGTGCGGCGAATGCGGCGGCGCAATCACTGCCGAAAAACACACTAAGTATTACAAACGGACAAATAGAAAAGTTGAGTATATCTACTATCGTTGTTCCAAAAAAATGGGTGATTGCTCGCAAAAATATATTGATAAAGAAGAAATAGAAAAACAGTTAAAAGCAATTGTTTTGCGCGCTTCTTTGCCGCCGCACGCCACCAAAAAGTTTCTTGCGTGGGCGAATAAAGACGCAAACCAAGAAAAGAATAAATCAGCAGGGATTGTTTCGACTTATCAATTCCAACTGAAAGAAACTGAGGAAAAGACGGATCGTCTGCTTGAAGGATATTTAGACAAGATAATTAGTCCAGAAGATTACCAAAAGAAAAAGAACGAATTGGTGGAAACAAAATCACTCTTAAACTCCAAAATTAAGGAAATTTCCCAAAACGGCGTCGAGTGGCTTGAACCTTTTCAGGAATTCGTAAATAGTGCGCTTTCAGCGCACAAAATCGCGCGCGCAAAAAATAGTTGCCATGATTTATCTATCATGGCAAAAACTGTCGGCTCGAACTTCTTTTTAACTGATCGGCGGCTGTCCGCAAGTTTCAAAAAAGGCGGATTTGACGCGCTTTCCGCGGAGGCGGGCGCGGAAAGCGCTACCTCCCAACGGCTTTCTTCTTCTTACTGGCTGCGGAGCTAGGATTCGAACCTAGAATACCCACTTCCAAAGAGTGGTGTCCTACCATTAGACGACTCCGCAATATGACTCCATAATTATATCCGAAAGTCTCAATAATTTCCTTCCTATAAGTTTTGACCTTATTGTGATTTCCAATTGACCAAAGTAGTCAGGGTTCATTCGCCGTTTTTTTACGATATTCTTTTTCCAGGATTGTTTGATTTCAGATTCACTAACAAAAAGTTTCTCTGCCCAATATTTTTTAATTCGACCCAAATCAGTCGCGCGAGTTTCGTGAATGTAAACTCTATATCCTAAAGCAAGTTCTTGCACGGGAGAAACATATTTATTTAAGAAATTTATGAACACTTTAATTAATCGATAATCCGAGTTAGAGAATTTACTTCCCGTTTTAGCACCTTCAGCCTCATAAGCAACGATTCCTGCCACAAATAAAGGTTCTGATAAAAAACCACGACAACTTTTCACAAAGGAATTTATCTCTCTATTTATTCTAATGTCACGAGTAATTTTTGCTGACTCTGTCGCGACTCTTTTATTTTCAATTCTTTTCTTCAACTGAATCTCTAAATGTTCTTTAGTTAAGGTCAGTCCAGACAGTGTTAACCAATTCTGAAGAGTAGATTTGGCAATTGGGACGATTTTAAGAATCTCACTGTAACTCAACCCTTGTTTTCGTAAGGCTACCGATCTTTCAAAATTCTGTCTATTAAAACTCCTAACAGTACGTCTATTTACCATTAAATACAAGTATACATCAAGGTTCGAAATATTCGCAGTGGGCTCGGTGGGAATCGAACCCACAACCGTCTCCTTAAGAGGGAGCTGCTCTACCGTTGAGCTACGAACCCATGTAAAAGTGCCCTCGGGGGGAATCGAACCTCCATCTTATCCTTAGAAGGGATTTGCTCTATCCATTGAGCTACGAGGGCGATCCTCAAGAGCAATTTTACTACATTCGGGAGATGAAGTAGGTGGTGGGGTGGTAGAGGAAGATGACGGGGAGCTCTTCAGAAAGAAACTTTTGGAAGTCAAAGTAGATGGTTTTGCGGGCGGCGGTGTCGAGCGTTTTGCGGCCGTCTTCAAGGAGTTTGTCCGCCCGGGGATGATTGAAATGAGAGATGTTGGTCTCTTGGGTGGAATGCCACAGAGAATATTGATCCGGGTCGGTGGGTATTTTCTGACCGATTATAAGAGCGGTGAATTCCGCAGGAATTTCGGGAACAACTTGAACCTCTGTTGGGATGCCTAGTGCCTGCCAGTCAGATTTGACAGCCTCCGCGACTGACAGGTAAATAGGCAGGGTGGTGAGGAGTAATTTGTCCGGCTTTTTGCCCACTTTGGCTAACAGTTGTTTGGCCCGGACCAGATCCAGATCATAGGGTTTGACATCGGGATTATAGGCCCAGGAGGTGGGGGAGAGTGGTCCGTATGCCCGGTTTTGCCAGTGGGATTTGTCGATGGCGTAGGCTAGGGATTGACGTAAACTTTTTTCCAGTTGGGTGGTATTGAGGAAAATCCCTATATAACGGTCTTTTTGCCCAAACGGAGAAATGCGGAGGGATGGCCATTCAGCCAGATCGGCTGGATCTTGAATGTCTTCCAGAAAATTCACCGTACCGGATTTGAATGCCAAACGAGCTTGAGCTTCGGTGGGATAGAAGTAGTAGCGCAGACGGGGTAAGCGCGATGTGGAGTCTGCGGGGGTAAGTGTGAGAGTGTTTACAGTTTGGCCAGTTTTTTTAAGGGTAGCCACTTTGTACGATCCGGCCCCCAAAAGGCCTGTTTTGAAGGCCGGCCGGGAGAGAACAACCGGAAGCGGAGAATAGGGTTCCTTGAGATTGACGACGATTTGGTCATCAGCGGGATAGACGAAATCAGTGTCCTTAAAGTGATAATTGATATCTTGCGCTTTGATGGGCGAACCGTTTTGCCAGTGCAACCCGCTGTCTAAAGTGAAAGTGTAGCTCTTGCCGGTGGAATCCACTTCCCAGGACTTGGCCAAGCCGGCGACCGGCTGACCCGAAGGCGAAACAGTGGTCAAGCCCAAGCTGATTTTTTGTTGGATGGATAAGGGGATTTCGGAGAGCGTGTAGCGGCCAACGACGGCTATGGTTTGTGTGGGGCGGTAACGAGGTAAATAGGGCAGGAGTTTGGGAGAAAAGACAAAGACCAGCGAGCCCAAGACGGCACCCAGGATGACCGCCAGGTAGTATTTGGTGAGAAATGCTACCAGCAGGCGTGACCCGAAACGCAGCTGTTTAAAAGGTGAGGACATTGAGTAGGGATAAAACTACGAATATGATGGCAATAATTATGGTTGAACGGAAAACCATTTTTTCTACTCCTCTTTTGGAGTGATACGCAACCGAACCAAACGCCCGGCCTAAACCCGTGCCTTTGGCTTGCAAGAGTATTAGGCCGGAAAGCACGATACCGGTGACAATTTGACCGATCATAATCCAGGTTTTCATTAATCTTGAAGCAGCCAGTAAATAAAGTGAAAAGTGAGAGTGAGAGTGAAGGTGGCCACTACGAACGCTCCGAAAGCGGTGAATTGCATGGAGGGAATAATAACATATTTGAGGTCTAAACCGGGAAAAGTAAAGGCGTGAATTTGCAGATTGGGTACCAGGAGGGTGACCAAATACAAAGTTACCAGATTGGCAACCCAGCGGAAGACACCCAAGGTGACTAAGTGGATGGGAAGAAGTAGCAAATTGATGACGGGCCTGACGAAGAGATTGACCAAAGCGATAGCTAGTGAGGCCAGAAGCAGAGTTTGATAGCCTCCGATATATGTGATGACTCCGGAGAGGATCTGGGATGCCAGATAGATGCTGGCCAGGTTAATGGCAATGGAGCGCAAAAGAAGTCTCAACATTACTTAATTATTAAACTTCTGTGACGGTGATGCAAGCGACGCGCAAAGCGGTGAGCTTCATCGCGTAGGCGCTGCAATAATTGCAGACCAGGATGGGATCGTGGAAGTTTGATTGCAGAAGACGGGGTGTAAATTATTTCTTCTTTTTTTGCCAGAGCGATGGTGGGAATATCCCAATTAACTATGGATAATTGGGGCTTGCCCCCGTCTACGACGATAAGATCGGGAGTGGGCCAGTCTGTCTTGAGACGCCTGGAGAGCATTTCTTTGAGCCGGGCAACGTCATCTCGGCCGGAATGAATTGTGAAGTGCCGGTAATTTGTTGGTGAAAGCTGACCGTTTACTGCCACTGTCATGGCACCTGTGACTGCGCTACCTGCAAGTTGGGAGATGTCGTACATTTCAATTCGAACTAGGGGCCAAGTGTTAAGGGCTAAGTGTAATGATTCCAAGGCCTCTTGGCGACGATCGCAAAGCAGGTTGGGATTGACTACATATTCTTCGGGAGAAACTGGACGGAGCAGGAGATCCCGTAGGGCAGTGGCGGTTTCAAAATCTTGAGCTTTGACCGCTAGGTGTAGGACAGACTTGAATTGGCCACGCAGCATACGCTTCAATCGGGAGATGTTTTTCAAGTAGTCGGCTATGGTAGTTTGGGGATCGTCCGGACAGGGCCGGCACAGGCCCAAATGCCGGTAGAAACACGGAGATTCGGTGTGATACGGGGCCACGCGACGAAGAGATTTGAGAATATGTCGAACGGTCCAACCGCTTAAGAAAGGTCCCGCAATAGCCTGGTTGGGTAAATGGTTGACGACGGGTTTGGGAAATTTACTGGACGTGAGGTGAACATAAAAAGGTGATGTGTCGTCTTTGGAAGCGATGTTGTAAAAAGGCCGGAATTTTTTGATCAGCCGGGATTCTAAAAGCAAAGCCTCAATTTCTGATGCGACTTCGATGTAGTCGACAGAGGCAATGTGGGAAACTAATTGGGTGGTCTTGGATCCCAACCGAATGGGAGGTTGAAAGTATGACCGCACGCGCTGTCTTAGGCGGTTGGCTTTACCGACGTAGATGACGGTTCCGGAGGAGTTTTTGAAAATATATACCCCCGGAGATAATGGTAAGTGAGATAAGGATAGCAAAGCCGAGTTGCCAGGGAAGAAATAACGTGGCGGGGATATTATACGGCATGTTGAGAAGGCTGACGGACCTGGGAGTGAAATCAAAAGGTTGGGTGAGGGTAAATTGCGTGGTGAGTGTGGTCGATCCGTAGGGCGGTAGAGTTACGGGGTTGTTGTAGAGCGCCTGGGAGTTGGGATTGGTAAGATGCAGTTTGAAGAATACAGGAATATAAGGAATAAGAATTAGGGGGGGTTGCCATTTGGCTGTGACTGGCAGAGCCGGGAAATCGCGGTACGAGGTATAAGATACTTGAATATCCGTGGTGGTTACAGATGGCTGTGAATCGGATAGGCCGCGGGTGATAAAAGCCAAGTGATTGAAATCCAGCTTGGAAAAATAATCTACACCTCCGGATGTCTTGCCCCAGGTCGGATCGACACTAACCCAGATGCGTCTAGCCGAGTCCCAGTATTGGGGCCAGGAATGAATGGGTGTCTGCATCCCGGGATCAGTAGTGTAGCCATAGCCGTTGACTTCGCGGGCGGGAATACCGGCAGCCCTCGCGATGGCTATAAACAGGTCCGTAAATTCAGTACACACCCCCTTGCCGGACGAGAGAGCTGTGAGAGCGCCTTTGCGCTCTGCTGAATACTCGTAGTTGACATTTTGAACAACGTAATCATAAATTTTTCGAGGAGTCTTTAAAGATTTTGCCAGGTTGATAATTTGCGGGTCTGTGCTGGGCCAATAGGCTGTTGGTGATAAATATTTTTCGGGTGGAGCGTCGGCAAATGTGGTGAGGGGGTCGATGAGTATATGGGCTTGGCCGGTGACGGTAATGTCTCCGGCAGTAAAACTAGCCAGCCAGTTGCCGTCTGGGTCAATGGTTACAGAATCGGGAGGTGGGGTGATGGAATCGAAAAATATTTTCTGGTAAGCAGAGTCTGCCGGTAAGGGAATAACGGAGGAATTTTCTAAACGGTATTTGAGACGAAAGGATAGGGTCTGAAAATTGCCGAAAGCTCCGGAAACTCCGATGCCTTGAGTAAGCTGATCCTTAGTGAAGACGTAGGAATGGCCGGCGGAAGATGCCGGTGGAGGCGAGAGATAAGCAGGCTGACCGAAGGTGGGAGGAACAATGAGGTTTAGAGAGTAGTCGTCGAGAGCGGAGGAATTTGAGAATTTAGGGAGGGTGACTTCCCAGACCTGGCCTTTGCGTACGGCCGTCCTGCCCTGATACTGAATAGTGAAGTTTAAAGTTTTGTCCAGTCCGGTGACGGGTGTGTTGAATCTGGTGACCAAGCGGGTAGTATTGGGAGCCGGGGTGGTTGCGGTAATTTTGAGCGGACCGGCGGCGTCGCGGCCGGAGATGTGTTGCGGGTTCTCGCCTACCAGCTCCATCTCGTAACGGTCGGCATAATAATTGGCAATTTTGTTGGTCAGGGAGATGTGGTTCACCACAGTGGACCGGCCGGCTGTATCGAATTTGTAGTCCACCACGTGCCTGACATAAAAATCTTGTGATGCGGATACTGAAGCGGGAAAAGCCAGCAGCAATAGTAACATTCTTTTGGCCATTTTGTGATATTATATCGGGAGTGAGCGTAATTCGACAGAGCTATATAGTCCATGCGATGGCGACGAGAGTCTGGGAAGCAATGGTGGATCCGAACGGTCCGACAAAAATGCTTAGAGAAATGCTGCGTTTCAGGAATTTGGAAATGAAACCGAAAAAATCATTGGTAGCGCATTGTTGGAGCGGTAAACAAAATAAACCTTCCCGGGTGCAAATATCTTTGACATACGAAAACCAAAGAACATATATCGATTTGCTGCATGAAGATGTGCCGGATCGGGACAGGGATAAAATAAATAAGGGATGGAAGGACTACTTTTTTGAACCCTTAAAGAACTTCATGGAGAAATCGTCCGGTGTATGACGACTTGATGTGAGAGACTTGAGTGGGAGTTCCAGAGGCGACTATTTTTCCCCCACTATCTCCACCTTCTGGCCCCAGATCAATAATCCAATCGGCGTTTTTGATAACGTCGAGATTGTGTTCGATGACAACCACAGTATTACCGGCAGACACCAATCTCTTGAGAACATGCAGAAGTTTTTCCAAGTCGGCAAAATGCAGTCCGCTGGTGGGTTCGTCAAGGATGTAAAAAGTGCGTCCAGTGGCCCGCTTGGATAGTTCGCTGGCGAGTTTGACACGCTGGGCTTCGCCGCCGGAGAGTGTGGGGGCCGGTTGGCCTAGATGAACGTAGTTTAAACCTACATCTGTGAGCGTTTGAAGTTTTTCGAAAGCTGCGGGAATGGCGGCAAAAAATTGCAGGGCAACTTCCACGGTCATGTCCAATACTTCGGCAATGTTTTTGCCTTTGTAGTGCACTTCCAGAGTTTCGGAATTGTACCTTAAACCGTGGCATACTTCACAATTGACGTATAGCCAAATCAAAAACTGCATCTCGATTTTGATTTGGCCGTCGCCTTCGCAGGCCTCGCACCGGCCACCCTTGACGTTGAAGGAAAAGCGGCCGGGTTGATACCCGCGAACCCGAGCCTCGGGGGTGAGGGCAAATATGTCGCGAACGACTGTGAATAGACCGGTATAGGTGGCGGGGTTACTACGGGGAGTGCGGCCGATGGGGGATTGATCTACTAAAATTACTTTATTAATGCCTTCAACGCCGACAATGGCTGTATGGCTCCCCGGTTTTTCTTTGTGATCGGGGTTAAATTGACGGGCTAAAGCGTGATACAGAGTGTCGGTAACCAGAGTGGACTTGCCGGATCCGGAAACTCCAGTGACGACGATGAACTTTCCCAAGGGAAACTCTACATTGATATGTTTAAGATTGTGCTCTTGGGCCCCCATGATTGTTAGTTTGCTATTGGTTAGTTGGTTACTTAGTTGCATAGGGTCAGACCCTATGCGTTTGCGGCCAGAGAGATATTGGCCAGTCAATGATTTAGGGTCGGATTTGATGTGGGTTGGGGTGCCAGCAGAAACGATTTTGCCTCCGTGCTCGCCGGCGCCTGGGCCAAAGTCTACTATCCAATCTGATTGATTCATCATGTCCGCGTCGTGCTCCACAACCACTACCGAGTTGCCTAGATCCCGCAGGCGTTTGAGGGTGTCGATAAGGCGTTGATTATCGCGTTGGTGTAAACCGATAGACGGCTCGTCGAGAACGTATAAGACGCCGGAGAGCCCGGAGCCGATTTGTGAGGCCAGACGAATGCGTTGGGCTTCACCGCCGGCTAGAGTGGTGGCTGATCTGTCTAACGTCAAGTAATCCAATCCGACCGAGACCAGAAAACCCAGCCGCTCTTTGATTTCCTTGAGAATAGGAGACGAAATGGTTTTTTCGCGAGAGGTTAGGTCGCTTAAGTTACATAAGACACTTAGGGATTTGCTGATGGAGAGTTGGGTGTAGTGAACTATAGGATGCCCCCCGACTGTGATATTCAAGGATTCGGGCTTGAGACGCTGGCCCCGGCACGCCGGACAGGTCTCCCGGCGCATATAACGCTCGATTTCCATCCTTATGAAATCCGATTGAGTTTCTTTGTATCGGCGCTCGAGGTTGGGAATAATGCCTTCGAACCCGTCTCGACCATGAAGCAACTCCCGTTTTTGATTGGTGGAGTATTCTGATAGCGGAGTGCGCATGGGAAATCCTAATGACGCCACCTTTCTGGAAAACCAGGAGTCGTAGAGAAAAGTTCTGGCATAGGGCAAAATACCACCTTCGGAAATAGTGAGCTTGCCATTTAGAACCAACGTGGCATCAATTTTTTGCTGAAAACCCAAGCCGGTGCAACTGGGACAGGCTCCGTGCGGCGAGTTGAAGGAAAAAATGCGTGGCTCAATTTCAGGCAGTGAGATGTTATCCACGGGGCACGAAAAACGTTCCGAGAACAGATGGTCTTCCATGATTTTAGGCTCGTCCGGAATATCGAACGATTTATCTTTGACAACAGCCGCGATACACAATCCTTCGGAAAGTTTGAGCGCGGCTTCTACGGATTCAAAAAGACGGGTGCGATCCTGGATCTTGGCGTCGATGGTTGTACGGTCGACGACCACGTCAATATCGTGTTTGTTGTTTTTGAGAAGCAGGATATCTGCGGATAGACTGATGACTTTGCCGTCGACTCTGACTTTGGAATAGCCTTTCTGACGCAGCGATGAAAACAGTTCGGTGTATTCCCCTTTCCGGCCGCGGACGATCGGTGACAGCAGAAGCAGTTTGGTGTGGCGGGGGAAGGCGGATATCTGATCCACAATGGCTTGGGCGGACATTTGGGAAATTTCCCGGCCGCAGACTGGGCAATGCGGATGGCCGATACGGGCAAATAATAATCTTAAATAGTCATAAATCTCTGTTACTGTGCCGACTGTTGACCTAGGATTATGTGACGTCGACTTCTGGTCAATAGATATGGCCGGAGACAAGCCTTCGATCTGATCTACATCAGGCTTGTCCATGATTCCTAGGAATTGTCTAGCGTAGCTAGACAAACTCTCGACGTATCGGCGTTGGCCTTCGGCATAAATAGTGTCAAAAGCCATGGAGCTTTTGCCGGACCCGGACAATCCTGTAAAAACCACTAATTTATTTTTGGGAATCTCCAGATTGACGTTTTTGAGGTTGTGCTCGCGGGCGCCCGTGATTTTAATAAAATCCATGACGTACTATTGTAAAGTCTTTTCGGGTTTTGTTCAATGCTTAATTGTGGAGTTGGACATCATGATGAAGGCTATACCCAACAACGCAAAGCCGGTGATCAGCCTGGCGGCGTCGTGATCGAGGAAGATGGGAAGTTCTTTAAGAAGCATGGCTCCACCTATCGCGCCCACGAAAAGGGAGAATATAAATGTCAAAAAACGGGACAGGCAACTGGGATTTTTAAATTCGTCTTCTTTTCTCACTTTCGCGATTATATCACTGCTTCTGAGTGTGCTATTATGAGCCGATGGCGTTGAGCATTCAGCCCGGTTTGAGGTATGTTGTGTGCTTTGCTTGTGGGTTGTTAGCTCGCGTGGGTGGTAACCAGTCAGATGAAGAAGGTAAAGCAGAAAGAAAGGGTGATCAGAGATTTTTGAAGTTGGTAGAGGGAGAATTGCAGGTTGGTTAGTGGCAGATTGTTCCACCTAAGAGGTGGAACTTTGGATTTCGCGGATGCGGTCGCGGAGGCGGGCGGCTTCTTCGAATTCCAAGGCTCTGGCGGCGGCGTTCATCTGCTTTGTCATAAGATTAATAAGTCGAGATAGGTCGGATGGGACTAATTGATTGACCTTAGACATATCGATGTCTGCGGCGTCGAGGGCGTGGCCTTTGAGAATTTCTTGAGGGTCCAGAGTTATGGAAGTTTCAACCTGTTTTTCAACGATGCGTTCCCGGATGGCTTTGGTGATGGACCGGGGAGTGATGCCGTGCTTGGCGTTGTAATCCAGCTGAATCTGGCGCCGGCGGGTGACTTCATCGATGGCCGATTGCATGGAGACAGTGACGTGGTCGGCATACATGACTACCTGGCCTTCTTTGTGTCTGGCCGCCCGGCCCATGGTCTGAATAAGCGAGGTTTTGGATCGTAAAAATCCTTCTTTATCCGCGTCCAGAATTGCTACCAACGAGACTTCCGGCAGATCCAGACCTTCCCGCAGTAGATTAATACCTACCACCACGTCATACACGCCTTTCCTTAAATCATCCAAGATGTCCAGACGTTCTAAGGTGTCGACGTCGGAGTGCAGATAGTGCACTTTGTAGCCCTGCTCTGCCAGGTAGGCCGATAGATCTTCGGCCATGCGTTTGGTGAGGGTGGTAATAAGGGCCCGCTGGCCCTTGGAAATTAGAGACTGGAGAGTAGAAATTAGATCTTGAATTTGATTTGAAGTTGGACGGACGGAGATAGCCGGATCGACCAGGCCGGTGGGGCGGACGAGCTGCTCGACCACCTGACCTGCTGACTGGGAGATTTCCCACTCGTCAGGGGTGGCTGAAGCATAAATGGTGCGGCCGGCGCGGCGCAGGAATTCATCGAATTTGAGCGGCCGATTATCCAGAGCGGCCGGCAAGCGGAAACCGTAGTCAATGAGAGTTTGCTTTCTGGAGTGGTCACCGTTGTACATGCCACGAATTTGGGGAATGGTCATGTGGGATTCGTCGACGACTAATAAATAATCTTTGGGAAAATAGTCCATGAGAGAATAGGGCGGGTCGCCTACTTTCCTTCCATCGAAGTAGCGGGAATAGTTTTCGATACCGTTGACGTAACCCAATTCTTGGATCATTTCCAGATCGTAATTGACCCTCTGATTTATACGATGGGCCTCTAGCATTTTGCCCTCTGATTTAAATTTCTCGACTTGTAATTCCAGATCATGGCGGATCTGTTTGAATGCCTCGGCTTGATTATCCTTGGCAGCCAAATAATGTTTGGCGGGGTAGATAGCTTCAAAAGGACTAACCTTTTTGAGGTCTCCGGTGAGAGGGTCAAGTTTTTCCAGCTTGGTGATTTTTTGACCGTCGTGGGTGAGGCGGACGGCAGTGTCCTCGTAAGCCAGGTAGATATCAATTGTCTCGCCGTGAACGCGATAGGTGCCGCGGTGAAACCCGTAATCAGAGCGGGAGTATTGCAGATCATTGAGGCGCATCAGTATCTGATCCCGGGTGACCCGGAGACCGGTAGTCAGCTCCAGAATGGTTTTGCCGTATTCAGCAGGTGAACCTAAGTTATAAATGCAGGAAACCGATGCGACTACGATGACGTCCTTGCGCGTGAGCAAATTAGTTGTGGCAGCCAGGCGAAGCTTGTCTATCTGATCGTTAATGTCGGTCTCTTTTTCAATATAGGTATCGGACTGAGGAATATAAGCTTCGGGCTGGTAATAATCGTAATAAGAGACAAAATAAGATACGGCATTGTCCGGAAAGTAATCTCTAAACTCCTGATATAGCTGGGCGGCCAGGGTTTTGTTGTGAGAAATAATTAAGGTAGGTTTTTGCAATTTCTGAATGACGTTGGCGATGGTAAATGTTTTGCCGCTGCCGGTTACGCCCAGCAATACCTGATGCTGTTGAACGCTAGACGCTAGATGCTGAATAGCTTCCGGTTGATCTCCTGTTGGCTTATAGGGAGCTTTGAGTTTAAACATGCCTCTTGACATTTGGGAAATATTCGGATTATAGTATAACTATGCCAGTGACGCTATACAAGAGGCAAAGACAGATTTTAGACTTCATCTCTCAATATATTCAGAGGAATGGTTACTCCCCGACTTTAGCTGAAATTGCCCAGGCTCTGGGAGTCTCCAGCCTGGCAACTGTTCACGAGCATTTGGAAACGATGGAGAAAAAGGGCGTGATCAAACGCCGTGAAGGCACAGTTAGATCGATTGAAATTACGGAAAAAGATATGGCTCAGAGATCACAAACTCCAGCTTCAGTAGAGCTACCAGTATTGGGTTTTATTGCCGCCGGAGCTCCCATTGAGCCGTATACAGATCCCAGCGCGGTCCTGGGAATTCCTCCCACCATGGTATCGCCTAAAAAGAGAGCTTTTGTGCTGCAAGTGAAGGGCGATTCGATGATTGAGGCGGGCATTCTGGACCGAGACTTTGTGGTCATCGAACAAACTGAAGAAGCCAAAGACGGTGAGGTAGTGGTGGCACTTTTAGACAACGGATTTGCCACTCTGAAGAGATATTTCAAAGAATCTACCAGAATCCGCCTGGAGCCCGCCAACTCCTCCATGTCCCCCATCTTCACCACTAAAGTCCGCATTCAAGGCCGATGCGTGGGCGTAATCCGCAAATACAACGGAGCGGTGAATTAGACTTGACCTATTTGTCTCTCGTTTGCCAATCCCATGTCCAAATTTTGTTATTGCGTACTCTTTTGGAAGCCAATAACTTTCTTTTATCGTTGCTTGTTATTTTTGCTTCATCACACAACCCTTTTATCGAATTTAATCCTCGGTTTTGCCTTATGATGCACTTTCCCTCTCGAAATAACGTGCAGGGTTTGCACATTTGTTCCATCTCGTGTACGAGACTCATGTATGGGAGTATATCACACGTCAAAAAGAAATTTTTTTGCGGTCTTTGAGGAAGTGGAGAACGATGGGGATGATGGAACCGAAGATGATGAGGAGAATGACGGCTTCGTAGTGAGAGTGAATCCAGGGAATATTCCCCAAAAAGTAACCCAGGGAGGAGATGCCAACAGTCCAGAGTAAACCGCCAATCAGATTGTAAGTCATGAAAGTGGAATAATGCATTTGAGCTGCTCCGGCTACGATGGGGGCAAAGGTGCGTACGAAGGGAACGAAGCGAGCCAGAACTATAGTTTTAGTGCCGTGCTTTTCGTAAAACTTTTGTGCGGCCAGGAGATGATGTTTTTTGAAAAGCAGAGAATCTTCACGAGCAAAAATTTTGGGGCCGACTTTGTGCCCAAACCAGTAGCCTACGTTGTCTCCCAAAACAGCTGCGGGAAAAGTGACAAGTAACAGAGTGGCGAAATTGAGGTATCCTTGGGATGCAAGTAATCCAGCTGTAAAAAGTAGGCTGTCGCCGGGAAGAAAGAAACCGAAAAATAAGCCAGATTCGGCAAATACAATGGCAGTGATGCCGGCCAGGGCCCAAGGGCCAAGTGAGACTATGAAAACTTCGGGTTTTAGAAGAGTTAAGATATAATCAGGCACAATGGGGACATTATATGTGGTCGCGACACCAATTGGCAATCTGGAAGATATTACTGAACGAGCGGTCAAAACACTTTTAACCACTAAAGTGATTGCATGCGAAGACACTCGGCGAACTGGTCAGCTAATTAAAATTTTAGGAGGAAGTGACAAAAAATATTTGTCGGTTAGAGACTGGAATGAGGCTAAAACTGTTAGTTTGTTACTTAGTTACTTAGTTCATGGTGATGTAGCGTTGGTGAGTGATGCGGGGACGCCGCTCATCTCAGATCCGGGATACAAGATCGTCAGCGTGGTGAGGGCGGCGGGATTTAAAGTGGTTCCTATTCCAGGGCCATCAGCCCTGACGGCGGCATTGTGTGCGGCGGGATTGCCCACCGACAAGTTTACGTTTTTGGGATTTTGGAATGATAAATATGAAATACTCCCACACGTAACCACCGTTATTTACGAATCACCCGCCAGGACAGATAGGACACTTAAGACTCTTAGGGAGAGATATTCCGGAATTCAAATAACGCTTGCCCGGGAGCTGACCAAAATCTACGAATATATCGGGCCGGATGACGGGGTATATCGAGGAGAGATAACTATCGTAGTAAATTACGACCCGTCATTGACGAAGGAGCGGGAATTTTAAGAAGCGAGAGAATAGTGGGGGCGACGTCGGCCAGAATACCTTGGGAAATTTGAGTGGCTGTGCGAAAATCGTTGCCGACCAGAATAAAAGGTACCGGATTGGCGTTGTGTTCGGTGTCGGTACCGTGGGTACTGGGGTTGATCATCTCTTCGGCATTACCGTGATCTGCAGTGATGACTAAGACGCCTCCGACAGCCAAAACGGCACGGGAGATGTCTCCGATGCACGTATCTGCTGTCTCGCAGGCTTTGATAGTAGCTTTGAGATTTCCGGTGTGACCGACCATGTCCGGATTAGCGAAGTTAATAATGATCACGTCATAGGTTCCGGATTGGATTTTGGAAATAGCTTTTTGGGTAACTTCAACAGCTGACATTTCCGGTTTTTTGTCGTAAGTGGGAACCTTGGGAGACGGGACTATTTGGCGATCTTCTCCGGGAAACGCCTGCTCTCGCTGACCGTTAAAATAGTAAGTGACAAAGCGCTCTTTTTCGGATTCGCACAAGCGGAGTTGACGCAGATTGGCGTCCGACAATACCCGGCTTAGGGGGTACTCCACAACCTGGGGGGGAAACGCTATTTGAACCGGCAGATTCTGTTCGTATTCGGTCATGGTCACAAAATACAGGTTGGGAATTTGTACTCCGCGAGTAAAGGGCGCAGGTTTGCCGGAGACATCCTCGATGTGTTTGGCTGTGTATTTGACGGCGTAAGGGTCAAAACCGACATGGTTGGCTGTTTCTTCAAAGTTGGGAAGCACAAAGGCTTTGGTTAATTGCCGGGGGCGGTCGATACGGAAATTATAAAAAATGACAGCATCCCCTGATTTGATTATTCCTTCGGGATCAATAATGGTGGGCTCAATAAATTCGTCGGTTTTGTTGGCTGAATATGATTGGCTAATGGCTTGGTCGATGGATTCAGCCTTTCTTCCTTCACCTTTAGTGAGACAGAAGTAGGCCTTAGCGGTGCGGTCCCAGCGAAAATCCCGGTCCATGGCGAAATACCGGCCCATGACCGAGGCTATTTTACCGACGGCTTCCCGTGCAATGACTTCCTGGACTTGATTGATATACGTCATGCCAGCAGAAGGAGGAGAATCGCGGCCGTCGGTAAAGAGATGTAAATATACTTGGGCCACATGTTGTTCGTGACAAAAGCGCAATAGGGCAAAAAGATGAGCTAGATCGGAATGAACTCCGCCACCGCCAACTAATCCGAGGAGGTGAACTCGAGGGGATTTAACTACTCCTAACAGCTGGGGATTTTGAAAGAAAGTGCCGTCGGCAATACTCATATTGATACGGGGTAAATCCTGGTATACGATGCGGCCGGCGCCTAAATTTAGGTGTCCGGTTTCGGTATTACCCGGCTCGGATTTGGGTAGACCGACTGATTCGCCGTGGGCTATAAGCTGGGTGTGGGTGTATGCGTTCCACAGAGAGGTCATGTTGGGAGTTTTGGCAGAAGCGATGGCATTGCCCGGACCGGGTGGTGCCAGTCCCCAACCGTCAAGAATCGCCAGGACAATTGGCTTAGGGGTAGAAGTCATGTCGTTTTCAGTTCGGTTTCGATGGACAGGAGACGGTTGTATTTGGCTACGCGTTCGCCGCGATCGGGGGCGCCGAATTTGGCGTATTCGGCTCCGACGCCCACGGCAAAATCGGCAATGAAAGGATCATTAGTATCGCCGGAGCGATGGGAGACTACAATCTTCCACCCAGCGGCCCGGGCCTGATTAGTAACGGCGATGGTTTCAGTGATAGTGCCTATTTGGTTAGGTTTAATGAGAATGGAATTACAGGCCTTTTCGGCAATTCCTTTCTTAACCCGCTCTGGGTTGGTAACCAAAAGATCGTCTCCGACGACCGTTAGCGTGGCACCCAAGGTGGAAGTGATAGTCGTCCAGCCTTTCCAGTCGTCCTCTGCCAATGGGTCTTCCAAAATACGCAGGTGATACTGGGTATTTAAATCTTTGAGATAGTCGATAAACTCCATGGTTTCCAGGGGAGAACTTCTGTCTTTGATGACATACCGGCCGTCTTTATAGATAGTGTTGGCGGCTACATCTAGTCCCAATTCCACATCTGACCCGACTTGGTGGTTTTGTTCCTTGATGGCCTCTGACAAAACCTCGAGGGCGTCTAAATTGGTAAATAAATTGGGGGCAAAACCGCCTTCGTCCCCTACGCTGTGGATAGCTCCGCGGCGGATGAGAATCTTTTTGATGGTCTGGTAAATGGTGGCCCCGGTTTCTAGCGCAGCTGAATATGAATGACGCATGTTGGGAATGACGTGGAATTCCTGAAAATCCAGATTGCCGGCGCCGTGTTTGCCGCCGTTAATCATATTGAACAACGGAGCGGGAATAAACAGAGGCTGATTATTTTGGGCGATGGCAGCGACATACCGGTACAGTGGCATTTTGGTGCTAATGGCAATGGCTTTGGCCATGGACATGGAAACTGCGATAACGGCGTTGGCTCCCAGTCGGGATTTATTGGGAGTGCCGTCGAGTTTGATGAGAGTTTCGTCAATTTCCGCCAGACTGCCATAATCAACCCCGATCAGTTTTTGGGCAATTTCAGTGTTGATGTGGGAAATGGCGGTCAAGACACCTTTGCCTAAATGCCGGTTGGGATCGTTATCGATAAGCTCCAAAGCCTCATAGGTACCCACCGAGGCTCCGGAGGGCACTGATGAAACTCCGGTAGATCCATCTTCCAAAATGGCGACAGCCTCAATGGTGGGTATAGCCCGGGAATTGAGAATTTCCCGAGCATAAAGAGTTTTAAGCTTGGCTGACATACCTTAATTCACTATTGTAGATAAGTTCACGGGTGCGAGCAATAGCGTCGGGGTTAACGGAGATACTGGAGATGCCCCAGGAGACGAGTTTGGCCACGAGATCCGGGTACAGGGAAGGCGCCTGGCCGCAAATTCCGCAGGTAATGCCCTTTTTGAGACAGGTTTTGATGGTTTTTTCCAGAGCCCACATAACTGCAGGGTTGCGTTCGTCAAAAACGGAAGCCACTTCGGAATTGTCCCGGTCTACACCCATGATGAGCATGGTCAAATCATTGCTGCCGATAGACACGCCGTCAATGCCCACATCGATGAACTCATCCAGAAGAATGACATTGGAGGGGATTTCCACCATCATCCAGAATTTAAACGAGGCGCTTCTGACCAGACCAGAGGCGGTAACCTGTTTTTTGATTTCCAGAAGTTCTTCCGGAGTATGGACGAAGGGAATCATGAGATTCAGATTGGTAAGTTTGTGGCGATTTCTGACGCGTTTAATGGCTTCCAGCTCCAACTCAAAAACTTCGGGGTGGGTAATATAGCGGTAAGCCCCGCGGAAGCCCAGCATGGGATTGGATTCTTCGGGCTCGTAAAGTTGGCCGCCTTTGAGCGATCGATATTCGTTGGTTTTGAAATCGGTGGTCCGGTAGACCACCGGCCGGGGAGAAAAAGCCTTGCAGAAGGTTACTAACCCGTCGGTCAACTTGGAGATAAATTCTTCCTGGCGTTTTTCGGCAATAAGTTTCTTGGGATGGGTGCCGATGGCAGCAATCATAAATTCGGCCCGCAGAAGACCTACGCCGTCCACATTTTCTGTGGCTATTTTTTCTGCCAGCTCGGTTTCTGCGAGGTTGACGTATAATTTTGTTGCGGTTTTAATATCAGAAGGTAGAGATTGGATATTAGAAGCTGGATCTTGAAGCTGGATAGACGGAAGATGGAGAGCGCCTTTGAAAACTTCTCCAGTGGAACCGTTGAGGGTCACAATTTGGCCGTCTTTGAGGGTGTGGGTGGCGACAGTGGTGCCGACGACGCAAGGAACGCCCAGCTCGCGGGAAACGATGGCGGCGTGGGAAGTTAATCCGCCGCGGTTAGTAATGATGCCGGCGGCCCGCTTCATGGCGGGAACAAAATCTGGAGTGGTCATGTCTGTAACCATGATGTCTCCCTTTTTTACTTGGTCAATGTTTTTAATGTCTAAAATTATTTTGACCGGTCCGGAAACAATTCCTGGCGAAGCAGGAGCGCCCTTGAGAATTGGTGGTGAAAAGGGTCTCTCCTTTTGCGTATCCGACCGCACAAGGAGAGACCCTGTGCGTTTGTCGTTGAGGGTTGTGATGGGTCGGGATTGAACAAAATAAATTTTTCCTTTTGCAATAGCCCATTCAATGTCTTGGGGGAAAAAGTAGTGCTGATGGATTTTTTGGGCATAATCGGCTAATTTCAAAACTAAGGAGTCTGAAATCTTTTGGACTGAACGTAAACGATTTGGAACATTGACCTGCTTAACACCCTGGCGGTTTCTGATCTCCATAATGTCCTGGGTGGCAATATTCTTGTCAACGATTTGACCGGTAGACCTAGAAACAGAAAAGTGGTCAGGAGTGACGACGCCTTGAACTACATAATCGCCCAGGCCCCAGATGGCTTCGATGACCAACTTGTCGCGATCGCCAGTGATGGGATCGACGGTAAAAATGATGCCAGAGATGTCTGATTGGATCATGGTTTGCACGGGAACGGCAATGCCGACTTTGAAATGATCGAATTTTTGTTGAGCGCGGTAAAAAATGCTGCGGGCGCCAAAGAGCGACATCCAACAAGCTTTGACTTTGGCTACCACGTTGGCGTCACCAATAATATTTAAGTAAGACTCCTGCTGACCGGCAAAGGAGGCTTCCGGTAAATCTTCAGCCGTAGCGGAAGAGCGGACGGCCACGGCGGTTTTCGAGCCGATTTTGGCGTAACTGGTAAAAATTTCTTGAGCTACTTCTGCTGGGACGAGGGCGGCGGCCATAAAACGTTGGATTTTTTTGGCGGCAGGTTCCAGTTGAGCCGGATCCAAGACATCGCACGTAGATAGAATGCGATGGATTTGAGGGCGTAATTTGTTGTCTTCTAAAAATTTATAGTAAGCAGAGGATAAAACCACGAAACCCGGGGGAACCGGAATACCGGCCTGGGTCAGCTCACCCAAATTAGCTCCCTTGCCGCCGGCGATGGCGATGTCTTCTTTGGACAGATCTTTGAACCACTTAATGTAACTCATCTTTAAACCAGTCTACCCAAGGAATAGGGCCGGGGTCAATGCCGTATTCTTGGGATAAATAATAAGCCAGATACGCGCCGGACTGAATAACATCTAAGGCTTCAAACAGTGGGTTGGGACCAGCCAGGGGAAAATCAAAAACCGGAATGTGGTGTTTTGCAATGACTTGACGGGTGAGCGGATAGCGTTTACGGACTTCGGGATGGTAATGCGGAGAGTCGACCAAAACTACCGCTAGGTCGTCGGGATTAGACTGCGGGTGAGCTAGGCCTTCCATGAGGTGATGATTGGCCTCGGGCAAATCAAAAACTACAGCAAAAGTTTTGGCGTTTTCATTGAGCTGATTCTTCATGGCATGGACGGCACCTTTCAAGTGCTCGCTGACAAGAAAGACGGGAATTTTGTTGACGAGGCTAGACGCTAGACGCTGAACGCTAGACACTTCGTTTTGACGACTGCGTAAGAATTCTGGAAGGCGGGAAAGTTCTTTGAGAGGATGAATTAACTGGCAACGCGCCAGAAGAGCGAGCATGGCGGTTACTTCATAACCCAGGCTCATTCTGGGTTGTCCGGAAGGGTTGTGTAAGGGATTAAAAATGTAATGCGGCAGGTGAGTAAATTCGGCTAACTTACCGCCGGCCGTGAGAATGAATATTTGACAGCCGCGAGCGCGAGCTTCCGCGAGGGCGGACAGGGTTTCTTCTGTTTGGCCGGAGTAACTGGATATGACCACGAGAGTTTTTTCGTTGGCAAAATTGGGCAAGTGATATTCGGTGGAGACAGCAATAGGTACGCGTAAAGTTTGCCGTTCCAGACTGGCCATCACCCGCCCGCCTAGGGCTGACCCACCCATGCCGGAAATGACAATGTTATTTACTAAACTGCAACTTGACGGAACTGTGGCCTGGGCTATTTCGGAGATAACTTGGGCGCATTGATCCGGCAACGCCTGGATTGACCCCAAAATGTTTAGGGAATCGGTGCCGGAGCCACTTGCGTAGGGTCTGACCCTATGCAACAAGCTCTTGACCAGACTCAGGCCTTCCTGGCCCAAGCGCTGGGCCCGCTGAACATTGGAGCTTTGGACAAAGACGCGGAATTCAGGAGCGTTGCCGGAGCCTCTGAACAATATCCACTCATCTTGACCTAGATCAACTTTTATGCCGTCGAGGTCGGTTATTTTGGAGTTTGAATACTTTTCGCGAACTGTGTCGTAAATCTGCTGGAACTTATCGAAGGGGCAATCCGTTTTTTCTCTAAATAGATGGTACTTGGGTAATTCGGCTATCAGACCGGAAAGTTTCTTCTTGGATTTTTTGAGAATATTTAACATTTTGATTAAAGTGACTCCACCGTCGCGACCATAGGCGATGTCTGCAAAAATTCCGCCGCCATTGGGTTCAAAACCAAACTTGGCTCCTACCTCTTTCATCTTGGCGGCTACATGTGTGGAACCGACTGGTGTGCGGTAAACAGTTTTGCCAATTGAATCAATGACCGACGAGGTGCTAATGGGGGTGACTATTGACGTGGTAACTTCACTTTTGGCAATTAAAGTGCAGGAATAATCGCCGGGGAGGTATTTGCCCTGATCATCTATAAAAATAATCCGGTCCCCATCCACATCGAAGGCGATACCCAGATCGGCTTTGTTAAGAACGACTTGACGGGAAATTTCTGCGAAGGACGAGCTGACCTCTGTGTCACGGGGTACAAAATAGGGTGATTGAATATCACAATCGCCGGTTTTGACATATTTAATTTTTAAATCATCCAGCAGGTCAAAGATTATTTCAGATTGCGTGCCGTTGGCAGTGTCTACAACTACGGTCCATTTAGAATATGGGGTGTCCGCTAACTTTTTCAGCATGTCCAAGTACATTTCCTTGGCCGTGTTTTCGTACTTAATTATTGGCGTTGAAGAGCTGCTCGATTTCCAATTCATGAGCTTTGGTGACCTCCTCACCAGCGATAAATAACTTGACACCGTTTAAATTGGCAGTGACGTGCGAGCCGGTGACCATGACTCCCCCACCGACAGAAGGGGACTGTTTTACAAAATACGTCAAAGCTGGAGTGGGAATTACGCCTTCGTCTAAGATTTCCCATCCTTGAGAGGCTAATCCCTGGATCAGATGCTGTTTAATGAATGGGCTGGACTCCCGGGGGTCCATAGCGACAGCGACATAGCCCTCTTTACCTTTGGAAATGAGCCAGTCTCCAAAAACCGCGCCTAACTGGTAACAAAAGGTTTTGGTAAAAAGAGTGTCTGCCGGGCCGCGAATCCCGGTCGTTCCGAAGAGCTTGGGCATTACCTAAAGTTTAGCACACCATAGCTCGAGTGCTGTAGCCAAATCATAGGGCAAGGCTCCAGATTTAAGTTTAAAGTCTAAGTCTAAGAGAGATGCTAGCCATTTGGTATTGGTGCGTTTGTAGGATCGAGTAACCAGGCTGGCGAAGACCACCTCGGCCGGAGCGGTGCTAAGGGCTAAGTGCAAAGAGCTAAGTAATGGTGAATCTAAGAATAAAAAAATGTGTTTGGAGAGATCGAATTTCTGAACATTTTTAAAATCCTTTACTTTCGCCGAAACATCTTTTGGTTCCCAGATAATAATGTCAGCTTCCTGGTTTTGGACTAAATAATCTGCGATGTCCTTTTTGGCAAAGGCGCGCTCAATGACTATAGTATTGGCCTGGCCAAATAGGGAATTGGTGGAGACGGCGTGGTGCAGCTGATTGACGGTAATGTCTGATCCCGAAAATTCCAACACAGGTTTTTCGGCTTTGGCTGTCAGCAATGCTTCGCGTGACGCTACTTGATTATCACCGTGGAGAATGAGCATTTTTCAACATTTGGAATAACGTTTCCACTTTATCATGGTAATGCCGGAATGAGCGGTGCTTGTGGTTGCGGTGGGGCACGAGAGCTCCAGAGAAGTTGCGGGGGATGTGTAGAAGCTCGTGAATTAAAGTCCGGTTCTGATCATCTGGTGATAAATTATCAAATTTTTCAGAGATGACCTCTATACAGTAATGGGGGGCAATATCTAGTCCCATCTGCCAAATCTTGGGCAGACTCCAGATGCGGGCCCGGGCTCGGCCGGTAGAGCCGGTGCTTCGGAAACAAATTAAGTTAGCGGGGCGGATGTGTGGTAAATCCAACTTTTTGACCAGATGAGACATCCGCCGACGAATGTCGGGAGCGAGTGCCAATTCCATTGCTTTATGAGGCTTTGAGAACTTCGTCTCCGGGTTTAACTGGCTGGTCCACTTTTAGCCCTACGGTATCCCCTTTCTTGGCTGATTCGATTTTTTCGTGTTCTACTTGCAAGGAAGTGACTGTTTGGGAAAAGTCCGTGGATCCAGAAAACTTGATTACGTCGCCGGTATGGACGGAGCTGGTGAGATCGACCACAGCCACTCCGATTTTGTCGTAATAGTGGGTGACCACGCCGACTTTGAGATTAGCTATACGCCTCACCTCCTTTGAACTGCATCACCTACTTTTATACCATATTTTTCAATAAATCCAGTATTGACTTCTAAAACTTGATCTACCGGTTGATCTGGAGTGAGAGTTACGGGGGGTTGAGTGGCGGGAACAGAGGAGGATAGTTGAATTACTCGGTTGCTACGAATCCAAACAAAATCCAGAGGAAAATTCATATCTCTCATCCAGAAACTGTGCCGGGCGGGTTGGGGAAAAACAAAGAGCTTGCCGGAGTTGGCAGGAAGAGATGACCGGCCAGACAAACCGTGTTGACGGGTTTCTTCAGTGTCTGCAATTTCGATATTGATGGTGACACTCCCTACCATCAGCTGATTCTGTTTATTAAACCAATTATTGAGTAATTCGATCCAACGCGAGATACCTCTCCCTGCGTTGTATCCCCCTCCTAATCTAGGAGGGGGACTATATGGAGCTAGAGTCAGATTGGATAATAAGGGGCTACCGGCAATTTTGGGTAGGGACATCAAGCCAGAGTAGGCTGGAGAATTGATTAAGGAAAATTTGGCGAAGTCCCCGGCTCCTGCTTGGAGTAAGAAGGGGGTAATGGCCACGATAGTGTCCTCCGTCCAGATATTTTTCAGGGTGGCGGGATACGTGTCAGGTTGACCGACCCAGCCGACCTCGGTCATAAACATCGGCTTTTGACCTAGCGGCTCTTTTGTGTAGCTTAGAATGCCGGCCCGGGAATCGGGATATACATGCACCGAGACACCATCGATGGCTGCTGCCCAATTAGGTATAAAGCGGTAAAAGCGCTGAGCTTCCATAGAGGTGGGTGAATTGGGTACAGACGTGTCCAGAGCGGCAGAAAGCAGAAAAAAATCAACAGAGCGGTCCTTAAAAATACTTCTGGCAGCAGATAGGATATCGGCGTACGCGTAAGGATTAACAACGCCGCCCCATTCGTTACTGTGATTAGGTTCGTTGAAGAGCACTATATATCGGTTACGGGTGGGCCAGGGCATATCGTTTAAAAAATTGGCGAAGTCTACCAGGTCGGTAGCTGTAGGTTCGACCCAAGTCCCACCGTCAGGAAAAGTAGCCAGTCGGATGAGGGGGATGATGTGCAATTTACGGCTATCTTGAAAGAACTTTAGCCATTTGTCCCGGTCCCGGTCGTTACTTCGGATGGGAATGGTGACATACCCCCAGTCACCTCCTGAAGAATTAACCAATTTAGCAGCTTCGTGTATTTCATTGGGGTCCAGAATGTGCACCCCGATTCGGTTATTTGGGACGCTGGTGGGATCGTAGGCCAGAACTGTACTTGCACTAAGGGCGAGAAACAGGAGAAGTTTTTTTAGCATGGCAAATGGCGATGGCTAAGGCATCGGCGGAATTATCGAAATGAGTCTTTTGACCTTTTTTCTCCCGGATTTTAAACATCTTCTTAATAGTGGCCTTAATTTTTTTCTTGTCTGCTTTGCCGGAACCACTAATGATGAGTTTGACCTGCATGGGGGCGTAATCAAAAACTGGGACTCCCCCATCATGTAAAGCCAATTTAATAACTCCGATGGCCTGGCCTACAGCAATAGCCGTCAGGGCGTTGGCTGCAAAAAAGATCCTTTCTATGGCTACTTCCTGCGGTTGATGTTTTTCCAGCAGCTTATAAATTCCGTCATAAATTGCCCGTAATCTCTCTCCATGCGGCGTGTCTTTGCTGGTGGATATCAATCCATAATCCAAAAGGACTAACCTTTTTGGAGTGACGTCAATTACTCCGTACCCCGTCGTGGCCGTCCCCGGATCAATACCCAGTATCTTCATGAAGCAAGTTTACCATGGCGCTTTGGCATTAAACGATGCGTACCCACAATAGATCGCGTCACCGTTACGATCGACGTAACAAAATACCCCACCAATAGGAGCAATCATGAAGTGCTGCTCACAGAGAATCCTGTAGGTAATTTGAGGCGGTGGATTATCCGGAGTGGTGTACGGAAACGTCCACCAACCTAATGACTCAGGTCCGGGGAAAATCGGGGTAAAAAGTAAGTGACATTCGGACACATCTGGTCTACTTTGCTGAATAGCATCTGCAAATTTTCTACTGTTAACAAGGAGATTCGTATAAACATAGTTTACAATCTTAGCTCCCCTTCTACTCACTCTTCGAACTCCAGCTTCCCTAACCCTACATAAAAGTGTCTCTCCGGCTTTTTTAATTAACGCTAGCTTTTCAGCTTCGAGTTCTGTTGCCTCTTTCATTCGTGATATGATATTACCATAGGCATGGATAAATATGAAGCGGTGACGTGGGCGGAGGAGATTGAGGTGAGGTTTGCTTACTCCGGAAAAGTGGCACACGTGGCTAAGAAAGCAGGTGACAGAGTAAATAAGGGAAATTTGCTGGCTAGCCTGGATCGAAAAATGCTGCAGGCGGAATTGGACCGGCAGTTAGCGGATTTTGAGCGCACCCGGGCGGAATTTGAAATTGCGGCTAAAAAATTGGGTGGAAGCGAGACTGATGTGTATTTGAAAAAGGGCGAACAGGCCAGATTGAATGTAGCGGTCAAAGACGTGGAGCTGGCGAAATATAAGTTAGATATGGCTGATCTGTTTTGTCCAGTAAATGGCCTCGTCAAATCCGCTGGAGGGTTGCGGCCGGGGCTAAACGTGTCACCGGCTTCTAATCCGTTTGTGATTATTGATTTGGATACCCTGGTGTATAGGCTACGAGTAGCAGCCAAAGACGTCGAGAAATTTAAAGCTAAAGCTAAAACACTCATTCCGGACACGCCCGGCTACTTCATGGTGGACATGGTGATTGAAAACAAAACCGATCTACTGCCCGGGATGCCAGGTCTTATCAAAGCAGTCTGAACCTTTAGTGAATCCAGCTTTTTGGGCTTCGGCTTCTGTACAAAACCACTGGTCTCCTTTCGAAAGTTCCACTTGAGTATTGTTGTACTGACCGCATCCAGGAAATCTATAAAGATTAACGGGAGAATCGAGTTTCACATTGCCCTTAATTACGCACTTCGGCTGTTTCGGATTCGAATCTTGGACACATTCCGGGCTATAGATTCCCAACTTCTTCGCCTTGGCCTCTCTAGTCGCCTCCCGCATTCCGCCGTAATCATAACCTCCACCAAAATAAGCCATGCCGGATGCGATCATTTTTAAGTTCACGGATCCTTCTTTTGTGTACACGACGCTTATTAATCTTCTGAAGTTATCTCTAAAAATTACTTTCATGTAAACCTTTTTCCCAAAAACGAGCTTTTCAAGTAAACTCTTAGCGTCATTACCGGCACATTGATTCCATTCGGGTGCCAACACACTGGCCAGCCTGACTATCTGTTTTTCACTGGTATCGAAAGTGTCACCGTCTACTACCTTTGCTACCTCATAGCTTGTCCTATTTAACACTTGCCTAGCAGTTAAGGCACTGGCAAACATGGCCGCACTCACAACTCCCGCCACCACTACTTTTCTGCTCACGCTTTAATCATACACCCCACCCAAGGTATAATTAGCGGTGAGGGGCGGTAGCTCAGTTGGTAGAGCACTAGCCTTTTAAGCTAAGGGTCCTGGGTTCGAGTCCCAGCCGCCTCACTTTACGGCTCGATCGTCTAACGGCTAGGACGCGGGGCTTTCATCCCCGCAATCGGGGTTCGATTCCCCGTCGAGTCACATGAAATGAAAGTATCACACCGGGTATGTGATGATGGTTAGGGTGAGGATTTTTCGAAGGTGTAGAAGGCGGGGAGGGAGTCGGGGTAATTGAGGCGAGTGGAGCCGGGGATGCGGTCGAGAAGAGATTGGTCGGCGGAGGCGATGACCAGATTGCGGCCGGAAAGAGAAATGTTGGTCCAATTGCGGCCACCGGGTTGCATCAGCCAGATTTTGCCAAAAACTAAGGCTCGAGCGTCCCCTGTGAGGATCTGTTCTTGGAGCGGGTGCATGGCTTGGAGTCGGGCTGGCGGAAACTTGGTAGTAAATAAATAGGCCATGAGGGGTGAATCGCGATTGAAATCAACTATGACACGATCGTAATCATTCTGACGAGAAACGGCGGTGGTAATCATTTGGGAAAAGCCCCATTGGAAGGGCTTAGCGCTTTCAAAACGGTAATGGGTAAAGTAGTAACCCCAGACGTAGAAATTAGATATTAGAAATAAGAGGAGATAGAGTTTGACGGGCAATCGGCGGATGCCCAGAGTGATCGTCCAAGCTAAGGCCGGGAAGAGAATAAGCAGGCGAGCGGCGTGGACGCCTCCGTCACGGGTGAGCGCCGAGGGGATAGGAGCCAGAAGTAACCAGGAAGCCAGGAGCCAGTTTTTTTTACGGGTAATTAAATATATCCCGATGAGAAAGGGCACGATTTCCAGCATGTGCAGCATGCCGATGGAATCCCGGGAGGGAGAATGACGGGGCTCGAGATCACCTTTGATAAACAGAAAATCGGTGCTCCAAGTGCGCAAGTAATTGGTAAGAAAAGTATTAATCCAGACTTGGGGCTTGTTGTGTAATAACTTATCCACAATCCCCGGACTCATGCCCACAGTGCGCGCCCGACCACCCGCTTCGGCTGATAACTGGCGCTGGTAATTGATTTCGGTGGCAATGGTGGGATCGGTGAAAATGGCCACATCGTGGAAACGGGTACCGGATTTACCAAATAGGGTGTCACCGTAAACTGTTACTGCAAACAGAAGTAAGATAACAATCGGGGCGATCAGGGATTTCTGGGGGATCAGTGAAACCGAACGCCGGTAAATAAATACCAGAACCAGGAGAAATAAGGGAACGAAGAGCTTGCCGGGAGCATAGGCGGACATGGCTAAACCAAAGCCCAACGCAGATAGGATGAGCCACCGAGGTTGACGTAGGCCGCGTTGAAAGCATACTAGTCCTAGTAAGAACGTGGCAGTCAGGCTCATGGTTTCCACGGATTTACGGGAGTACTGCAGGTGCCATGGTGACAGGGCAAAAACCAACGGGGCGAGCCAGTCGCGGACGAGAAGATATATGAGAACGATGCTGACAAGTCCCCAGGTGACGGCAATGAGGCGAACTGATGTAGCCGAGAGTCCCAGAAACGCTACAAATGGTACAGCGGAATATATGAAAACCGGGGTTCTGAAGTCAGCGAACGAGTGAGGGAACATGGGCAGAGGGTTATTGAAATAATCCTTGCCCGTTCTTAAGAGTGAGTAGGCTTGGTAGCCGGTGTCCATCTCATCCCAGTGCAAGCCGTTGGGAAGAGTGCCGAGACTAATCAACCGCAGGAGTGCTGCCAGAAGCAGCACCAGCGCTAATTTGAGCCACTTGGCGGGAAGATTGAGCACGGACATAAGTTAGTTTAGCACGGCGAACCGATCCCGGTTTTTTGACTTCCACTTTGACAATCCAGGGAGAAATAAGGGGGAAGATGCGCTCCACGCCGATGTTTCCGGATGAAATTTTGCGGATGGTAAAAGTGCGGTTGTCTCCTCGGCCGCGGATACCCAGGATCATGCCCTCAAAAATCTGGATGCGTTCTTTTTCGCCTTCCTGGATTTTGGTGTGTACCCGAACAATGTCTCCGACGTGGACATGAGTGTCTTTAATAGTCGCTGAAATAGCCATATCGGAGAATTTTACCCGAGAATCAGGTTTTTAACAACTTGGAGATTTCGTCCCGAAGTTGGGGCGTCCAGGCCAGACCGTAGGGTAAGGGTAGGGATTTGGAAGAAGTGCCATTGTAAAAAACTAGACTGGAGGGGGTGGTGCCCTGGTGGGACTGAAGCAATGTGTTAAGAGCAACTAGTTTGGATGACGGTAGACCTTTTGGAACCTCGATTACAGCTGAATCAGCTGACTCGACTGAATCAGTTATCTCTCCGGTAAAGATAGAGGCGGAGTCGACGATAATGGTTATGTCTTGTTCACTTTCGGCTTCTTCATCCCCAGTGTCCCGCATTTCCACTTTCCCGGTAAGAATAACCAGGTTGTCCGGCTGCCAGACACCAGGAGTGGCGGCGTATACTTTGGGGAAGACTACTGCTTCCACACTTTTACCCAGGTCTGAAACTTTGCAGAAACACATGGGTTGGTTGCCATTTTTGGTGATAACGTTCCGGCATGTCTCGATGATGCCGCCGATAGTAACCTTCATACCGGAGAGGTTGCCGGAGGGCAGTTCGCTGATGCGGTGGGTGATAAGCTCTCCTAATTTGGCCAGTTTTTCGGCTTGAGGATGCTCAGTCAAGTAAAAACCTAATAAGTCCTTTTCCATGCCCAACATGACAGATTTTTCAAATTCTTCAACCTGGGGTAAGTGATCGGAATGATCGGACTGCTCGGATGAGGCAAACAGTGTAGTTTGGCCCGAGGCTTTGAGTTTGCTGATACTGGTACCCAGCTCGCGGATTTTGTCCAGGGCGGCCAGGAGTGCGGCGCGTTTGCCAAATTGATCCATGGCTCCGGCTTTGATGAGACTTTCCAATACCTTGCGGTTGACCTTTTGAGAATCCACGCGCAGGCAAAAATCAGTGAAACTGGTGAAAGGGCCGCTCTCTCGGGCGGACAAAATGGAGGAAATGGCTGCCTCACCTACATTTTTGATGGCCGATAGGCCAAAACGAATGGATTTGTCGTCCACGGCAAATGCTACGTCTGAACGGTTGATATCCGGAGGTAAAACAGGAATTTTGATGCGCCGGCATTCTTCGATAGCTTCCACAATTTTTTCGGTATCTCCGGACTCGGCTGTGAGTAGGGCCGTCATATATTCCACGGGGTAGTGAGCTTTTAGGTAGGCTGTTTGATAGGCCACGATGCCGTAAGAAGCGGCATGGGCTTTATTGAACCCATAGCCCTGAAAAGGCACAAAGAGCTCCCAGATTTTTTCCGCCTCTTCTTTGGACATGCCAGATGTTTTGACACAGCCGTCTACAAATACCTGGTGCTGTTGGGCCATTTCTTTGGGGAGTTTTTTGCCAATGGCCTTGCGGAGTTTGTCAATGGTTTCCCAGGTGTAACCCGCCAGGGCCAGACCGGTAAACATAATGTCTTCCTGATACACCAAAATGCCGTATGACTTGTCGAGGTAATCGGCCATTTTGGGATGGAGGTATGTAACGGGTGATTTTTTGTTTTTGCGGGCGATGTATTCTGGGATGTTGGCCATGGGGCCAGGTCGGAAAAGAGCGATCATGACCATGATGTCTTCGATGCGGTTAGGCTTAAGTTCTTTGAGCCACTTGGTCATGCCCGATCCGCCGAGTTGAAATACACCCATAGTTTCGCCGCGGGCCAGCATGGCGAAAGTGGCTTTGTCGTTGGTGGGTAAGCGCTTAAGATCAATTTTAATTCTCCGGGCGGCAGCTTCTAGAATAGACAGGTTGCGGATACCCAAAATGTCGAATTTGACTAAACCAATTTCTTCACAAGCGTGAAATTCGTATTGAGTGATAATTTTGGTGCCCTTGGGCTCTAATTGTAAGGGTGAGTAATTAGTCATGGGTTGTGGGGACACGACGATGCCGGCGGCGTGAACTGAAACATGCCGAGCATTACCTTCGATCTGGCGAGCTAGGTCGACGGTTTCTTTGACTTGAGGGTCAGAGTCATACATGTTTTTTAATTCTGGGGATTCTTTGAGGGCTTTGTCGATAGACATGGGGAAGCCTTGAGATCCAATTGGGATGATTTTGGCAATGCGGTCACCGAAAGCATATGGGTGACCCAGGACCCGGGCCACATCACGGACGGCCGCCCGGGCGAGCATCCGGCCAAAAGTGCAGATTTGAGCTACTTTGTCCGAACCGTATTTACCGGTTATGTAGGAAATCACTTCTTCCCGTCTGTTGTCGGCCACGTCTAAATCAATGTCCGGAGGCGAAGGCCGATAGGGATTTAAAAACCGTTCAAAAGGCAGATCGTAAAGAATCGGGTCGACGGTGGTTACTCCAGTGACGTAGGACACCAGTGAACCAGCTGCTGAACCTCGGGTGTTGGTGATAATACCGTGGTCGGTGCACCAATTAACCAGGTCGGCCATCATGAGAAAATACGGGGCGTAACCTTTGGAGCAAATTACTTCCAATTCATATTCCAAGCGTTTGCGATGCTTGGCGTCGGTTTTCACCCGGGCCAGATCCTGCAAAGTTTGGGTAGCGGTTTGGCCATCTGGCAGGTCAATGTTGGGGAAATACCATTTGCCTAGCTCGATCTTGACATCGCACTTTTCGGCGGCACGTAGAGTATTGGACAAAGCGTCGGGTAGATCAGGGAAAAGCCCGGCCATTTCTTCAGGAGAGCATAGATGAAAGGTGGGAGCGTCGATATAGCGCAGGCGGTCAACGTCGGACATGTTTTTACCAGTAGAAATGCATACCAAGGCGTCTTGGGCGGTGGCGTCTGCAGCTTCCAGGTAATGAGCGTCATTGGTAGCCACCAACCGGATGCCCAAATCCCGGCTAAGTTTGACGACACCTTCCACCCAGGTCTTTTCGGTTTTGGCTAAGCGTTTGAGTTGGTCTAGCAGACGAGAGTTGTCTTTGATAGTGTCAAAGTAATCTTCGTAATGATGCCGCTGGATTTCTAAGTAATACCGATCGCCGAAAAGATGGTGATACCACTCAACTGCCTCTTTGGCCTTGGAGTAGGAATTTTCATTTAAGAGTTGGGCCACCTCTCCTTTGGGGCAGGCAGAAGTACAAATTAATCCTTTGTGGTATGTGGTCAGTGTCTCTTTATCAAAGCGGGGACGATAATAAAATCCTTCCAGGTGAGCTATGGTGGAAAGTTTCATCAAGTTTTGATAGCCCTCGCGGTCGGAGGCCAGAAGAAGGAGGTGGTTGTTTTCTCTGCTGTTTTTTTCAGCAACGTAGGCTTCCATGCCGATCAGTGGCTTGATGCCTTCTTTGGTGCATTCTTTGTAGAATTCCACAGCGCCGTACATCACTCCGTGGTCAGTGAGGGCTACTGCCGGCATGTCCAACTCTTTGGCCCTCCTGACGAGCTTGGAGATTTTGGACAGGCCATCAAGAAGCGAATATTCCGTGTGGACGTGAAGATGAACGAATTTTGCGGACAATAAATCTATTATAGATCACGAAACTCTTTTTCGGAAAGGCCTATTTGTTTAATTATTCCCCGGAGCGTGCCTGGAGAAATATCGAAATGCCGAGGTATTACACAGGTCAGACCATTTCTGAAATTCCACCATACTTCGTGCGATCCAGTTGTTCTGCGGTAGGCAAATCCTGCTTTCTTTGCTTTTTTGACCACGTCTCGATAGGACATGGGCTTCATATTATTCTAAATTGCGGGAGACAATACCGAAAGGTTAAATTTATATCTGGAATATGATTTGTTCTGACTTTTTAATTTAAGAGGGATTTTTTTGTCTTCCTCCTCATAAATTTCAATCAATGTTTTAGCAACACCTTCTATTTCCTGAACCGCGTTTTCGAGTGAATAGCCTTGGGCGTAACAATCCGACCACACTGGGCACGTAGCCACAAAATACCTCCCGTCTTTTTTGACATCAACAGGCAATTCATACTCTTTGACTACAGTATTTTTTCTCATAAATTTATTATACACTAAGAAATCAAGTCCTGAATTACGCTTTGTACTGCGGAAATATCGACGTTGCCGAGCTGTTTTTTGATCTGGCCGATGAGAAAGAAGAGAGCTGGTTGCTTACCGGATTTGAGATCGGCCACAGCTTTGGGGTTGGCGGTTATAACTTTTTGAGCAACTTGGCGAATTTGGTCTTCATCAATGTTTGATGTATCGATTGATCGATTGATCGATGCATCAGACACTTTATCCTCTGGTAGATTAGTTAGAAGTCTGGCGACTTCTGGTGCGGGATGCTGAGCAGTAAGTTCGTAGAATTTTTTTAGACGCGCCGGAGAAGCCACGAGAAGGGACGCTATTGCCGCTGGGACACCTAATGACTCTAGCTCGACACGTTTTTGAGCAGGAAGTTCGGGAAGTTCTTTGCGCCAGGCTTCGATTTGCGCTTTGGTAAATTGAAGTGGAGGGATATCAGGTTCTGGGAAATAACGGTAATCATTGGCTTCCTCTTTGACCCGCTGGCTCACCGTCTCTCCGCTAGCTTCTTTGAATCCCCGGGTTTCTTGTACCGGATTAGCACCTGATTCCAAAATACCTGATTGGCGCGTGACTTCAAAATCAATGGCCTTTTTGATGAACCGAAAGGAATTAACGTTTTTGATTTCCACTTTGTAGTTGGGGAGTTTTGGGTCGTTAGGGTGTTTAACCGAAATATTTGCCTCCAGGCGCATCGAGCCTTTCTCCATATCAGCAGTTGATATCCCCAGCGCCCTGACTATGGCTTGAACTTCCTTAAGAAATGTAAGGCCTTCGTCCGAAGAGATAAAGTCCGGCTTGGTAACAATTTCTACCAGCGGCACACCACTGCGGTTAAAATCGATCAGCGTCTCATTACCCTGGTGTTGAAGTTTGCCGGTATCTTCTTCCATGTGCACTCGGGTGATTTTGTGGCCAAGCAATTCTCCGTGCTTGCAAAAGGGAATATCGTATTGGGTAATTTGATAGCCTTTGGGCAAGTCGGGGTAAAAGTAGTTTTTGCGGTCGAATTTGGAGAAGAGATTAATCTCACAGCCCAATGCCAAGCCTAATTTGATACACCACTCAATGGCTTTGGTGTTAGGAACAGGCAGAGCCCCGGGCAGTCCCAGACAAACTGGGCAGACTTGGGTATTGGGGGCCTTGCCAAAATGGTTGGCAGGACAGCCGCAAAACATCTTAGACTGGGTAGAAAGTTCAATATGGACTTCAAATCCCAAAACCGTTTGCCAGGACATAGTCGCCTCGCTTTCTGAAAAAGAAGTAAATAACAAAAAGTGCCAAGCCCATTAGTCCCATGAGGCGGGACACCCCAAAAATATCTGCCAGAGTCCCGGCGGCCAATATGGGTAGAGTGGTTCCGATAATGAGCAAGAAACTTAATTGGGAATATACCCGGCCCCGCAGCCAGCTGGGAGTCTTTTCTTGAATCAGAGTCTGGGAAGGCAGGGTGATACAGGCGATGGCCATGCCGATTCCTATAGAAATAAGCGAAGCCAAAAAGAAGCGGCCGGTGGGAACCAGCCCCACTAGGGAGAAGAGAATGAGCGTAAGACTGCCAATTAACAGTCCGCGCTGAATAATGACTTTTTTGCGTACAGTCTTAAGCCACATGGGAAGATTGCGGGTAATCATTAAGGCGCCGATGGCACCGGGAACGATGAGAATCAGTCCGGCAAAATTAAGACTGATACCCAAAACTTGATGGGTAAAAGTGGGCAGGATGATGGTGATCACGGAAATAAATATTTGGCTGCAAATAATCATCAACAGGGGCAGAAATATTTCCCGGTGAGAACGCAGATATTTGTACCCGGTAAGCAAATCTTTCCAAAACTTTCCAAAGTCTTTTTCCATAAAACTGGTGCGGGACTGATCGTGAGGGAGGTGATACACAGCAATGGCTGCGATGACTAGGGCAATTGAAGCGATACCAATGGTAACGGAGTTGCCCAGAAAAGCCAGCAAAACTCCACCTAGACCAAATCCTAGGAGAACGGAAGCTTGTTGGGTGAGGAGAAACAGACCATTGGCGGCGGGTAAGTGTTTTTTATCTACCAGGGCCGGAATTGAGGCTTGCTGACTGGGTAAGTATATCTGATCGAAAAAGCTGTATAAAAAGACTACAGAGTAAAAGGAGAATAATTGATGGCGGAAAAATAACAGCGCGATGGATCCGGCCTGAAGGAGATTGGTGACAATCATCGCTTTCCTGCGGCTCATGCTATCCACAATCGGACCAGAGAAGGGGCCAAACAGGAGGGCGGGGAGGGCGCTGGCGATCCAAATCATGGCTACAGCGGTGGTAGATTGGGTGCGGCCAAAAACTTGAGTCAAAACGTAAAAATTCATGAGATTAATACTCACTTGGGAGAGCATCTGGGATGTCCAGAGTTTAAGAAAGTTGCGGTTTTTGAACATGATGATCGGTTACTTGCTGGTAAGCGTAACCTGTTTGAAGTAACAATTCTTCAGAAAACATCGGTCCTTGAAGTTGCATACCCACTGGAAGACCAGTTTTGGTAAATCCACAGGGCAGGGCGAGAGCGGGAATTCCTGCAGTATTGGTAGTCACAGTATAAATATCTGCCAGCATATTCTTTACCGGGTCACTAATAAGTTCTCCTAATTTTGTAGGAGGTGTGGGTGATACCGGAGATAGAATCATGTCACATCCGCTAAAAACTTTTTCGTAGTCCTGGATAATGAGAGTTCTGGCTTGTTGGGCTTTTTTGTAATAAGCGTCGTAATAGCCCGCAGATAGAGCATAGGTGCCAATCATGATCCGGCGCATAGTTTCGGGAGTGAATTTGTCTCGACCATTGCCATATCTGATGCCGTCGTAACGGGCTAAATTGGAGCTAGTTTCACTGGGAGCCAGCAAATAATAGACGGAGATGGCGTATTTAGAAGTAGGAAGAGAGACCTCTTCGACTTTGGCTCCTAAATCTGTGAATTGTTTAGCGGCTTGTAAGACCAATTGTCTGACTTCAGAATCCAGGCCTTCGCTCATGAATTCTTTAGGAATACCTATAGTTTTTCCTTTTACACCTTGCTTAATATGAGATAGATAATCCCCCATTGGTAGGGGAGAACTCGTTGCGTCATACGGATCTTGACCGGCAATGTGCTGCAAAATCAGGGCACAGTCTTCGGCTGTTTTGGCAGTTGGGCCCACTGTGTCAAATGAGGAAGCATAAGCAATGCTGCCGTACCGACTGACCCGACCATATGTAACCTTGAGCCCGGTTATGCCACACCAGCCAGCCGGGTTGCGGATTGAACCACCTGTGTCTTCGCCTATGGCAAACGAGCACATCCGGGCAGCGATTGCAGCCGCTGGTCCCCCACCCGATCCGCCTGGCACTCTAGTAATATCCCAAGGGTTTTTGGTCGGACCATAATCCGTATTTTCTGTACTACCACCATGACCCCAGGCGTCCATATTCATTTTTCCTAATAAAATAGCCCCAGCAGAATTTACTTTGTGCACTACTGTGGCCTCATATTCGGGAATATAGTTAGATAAAACATTAGAACCAGCGGTTGTATGCAAGTCTTTAGTAAGATACGCGTCTTTGAGGACATAGGGAATGCCAGATAAGGGAGTTGTTAACTTAACCTTTTTGGCTTGATCAAGAACCGCTTTGGAATCTACTTTGGTGATAAAGGCGTTAATTGTGGGGTTAAGTTTTTCTATTTGCTCTAAACATTGTTTTGCAATATCAACCGGACTTATGTCCTTACTTTTAAGTTTACCGGCCAAGGAAGCAATTGATTCATCAGTGAGCATTATGATGAAAATATAGATTTAACTTTAAAAAATCCATCGTGAGGCGTGAGCCTACTGGTGTCTATTTTGTCTGGACGGGTTATATTAGTTAACCCAGTAACCTGAGAGGTTGTCTCGATATTAGAAGTGTCTAAATCTTGAATGTGATCGACTAGTTCAAGAACGTTTTCCAAATCTTTTTCTAATTTTTTCAGTTCGACGTCTGTAAGAGGGAGATTTGCCAATTTGGCAACGTGTTTTACGTCCATATCCAAAGTTTATCACAAGTTAATGAAGTCAGAACAGTGAGGGTTGAGAAGTGAAGTGCCGCTCTAAATCCTGGTGCATTTTCACTATCTTTTCTAGGAGATCTGCGTTAAATTCTGCACTAGATGGATTAAATGTTCTACTTGACTCCTCGATCAATTTCTTGCCTTCCTCCAAAAATGTCCATCTAAATGCGTCGATCTCAGACTTATTGGAATCGAAATCGCCTGGGATTTCTTCTGGCCCATGATACTCCATAATTGCCAAGTGATATATTTTACCTTTAATTGGCCGTTTTCGGGTAGCTTCATGAACTGATCTTGCTCGATCATATTTTTGGAGTGCAAAATCGAAAAGCAAAGCTTTTTGATAAAAGATAGGTTTTAGTTCGTTTATCTTCATGCCTCTAAAACCCAACTCTTCTTCCAAGTTTCGAGTAAGTGCTGTAAATATGTCATCCACTACAATTGGAGATTCCAGTCCCTCTTTGGGTAGACCCCATGACACATATCCTCCAGAAATTTCTCTTACGAACAAAAACTTGCCGGCGTTTCTTCCTGAATTATGATTGACTATGAATAGGATTAATGAGGCTCTAAATCCAGCGGGGGCGGAAGGATGGAGTCGCTTGTTGAGAAAGTAGTAACTAAATGATGAAAGTTTACGACTCGGCATTTGGCGTCTAGTTTAACATAAGAGATTTGATTTGTGAGAGAGGCTGAGTATTTATAATATCTGATTTGGTGGCCCAGGCGCGGCGGGCAACGGACACGCCGTAACGCATGTAGACGAGTTGCCCTGCTGCATGTGAGTCGGTATCTACAACTAGCTTTACTCCGTGTTGAATAGCGTCTTTAGCGACTACGTCGGGCAGATCTAGTCTGTTGGGCCAACCGTCAATTTCTAGCCATTTGTTGTTTTTTATGCAGAAATCAAAGATTTTGTCCCAATCCAGTTCTACCCCTTCCCGTTGGCCCAGAAGTCTGGCAGTAGGGTGAGCAAGGAATTTTACTTTGGGATGATCCATGGCTACTAATACCCGGTCCGTCATTTGATCACGTGTTTCTTGAAAACTGGAATGAATGGAAACACAAGCATAATCAAGTAATTCTAAAGCAGCGTCTGGTAAAGCTCGTTTGCCGGTGGGCTGAATGTCGATTTCCATACCATTGAACACATAAAGTGTTCTTGAGGAATTAAAGTGTTCAATAGCCTCGGATTTACGTTTAACCAGATCAATGATTTGTTGTTGAGTGTGGCCTGATACGGCTGGGTTGTGTTCCGTTAGGCCTATGTATTCGTATCCCAGTTTTGCAGCGACCAGAGCCATGTCTGAAATTGATGAAATTCCTAGGTCGTGAGAAGGCTCGATATTAAAATTACTGTGCGTTTGCAGATCGCCTTTGATATCAGCTAACTCTAGTAACCGTGGCAGTTTGTGCTGGCGAGCCAATTCAATTTCGTTCTCGCCCTCGCGTAACTCCGGAGGTATCCAGTCTAGACCTAGGAAGTTGTAGAAAGATTTTTCGTCTGGAAACTGCTGCAGTTTGCCTTTGACTTTGATGCCATATTCAGAAAGTGAGTAGCCTTTTTTAAGGGCATATTCACGCAATTTAATGTTGTGGTGCTTGGAGCCAGTGAAATGCTGTAGGAGAGCCCCGTAGGCGGCCGGTGGCTGGACCATGAGGTCTACTTGGGATTCATTGGGAAGGATAAGAGAGGCTGTGTGGTCGCCGGCCTCTAGGACGCGAGATTTCTTGGGATATTTGACGAAATGATTAATGACGTCAATGGTAAAATCGCTGGCAACAGCGACGTCGATGTCTCCCACTGTGGATGCCTGCCGACGCAGGCTGCCTAAGGTGTTTACTTCCCGTACATGGGGATTTTTGCGCAGCCAATCCACTATTGAATCAGCGATCGTTTGCGCTACATCTAAAAGTAAACGTTTTGACCGACCTTGGTATTCCTCGACAGCTTTGATAAACCGCTCGTCAATGCGGCCTTTTTTGGCGGCTTTGTACAGCTCGGAAATGGCAGAATGCGCTTTGGTGATGCCGAGTTCTTTGCAGAACTTAAGAGCGGTTTTAGGGCCAATTCCCTGTACTTCCATGAGTTCAAACATGGCGGGGGGAAACGGTTTGAGAATTGACTCGAAATGTTTGACCTTGCCAGTTCTAAACAGTTCATCCAGATGTCCGGCGATAGCTTCACCAACGCCAGCCAGCTCTTTAAGATTGCCGTCGTCCCAAAGATCTTTTACTTCAGATGAAGCGTGTTCAATGGCGTCAGCAGCTCTTTGATATGCTATTATCCTGAATCTATTGTCTCCCCCCGAAAGCTCCAGAGCCGCCGCCACCGACCTAAATAATTTGGCAATCTGCAAATTAGTCATGTGGCGACTAGTTGTCATTTTTGAAGGGCGTGGTCTTTTTGATCTAGTTTGATCATTAAATTCCTAATTTTCTTTTGATAAATGCCTTAGTTTTAGATTTCCAGTCGATCTTTCCGCCCTCTAACGGAACCCGTACTTCAAGATAGAATTTTCCCAACCACTTAATAATTATTTTAAACAATTCGTCTCTACCGTCTGTCTTTCCGCGGCAAATATGATTATGGCAGCCAATTGCTACCGTGTTAACCGGAAGCATGAGAGTTATACGGAACATTTTTTCTGTAGTCAGTCCATACTCTTTTGACTCTATCTCCATAGTCGCTTCTCGAGCCTGCAACTTGTCTAAAGCGTATTCCTCATACCGCATCTTAATTAATTTTTCCCAGTCTTTGAGATATTTTTTTTCAATACCCATCCCGGCCAGTTGTTGAATATACTCCCATCCAACGTGATCTTTGATAGAAATGAAATCCTTCTTTAACTCTTCTGTCACTCGTAGGTCAGGCGCCTCCAAAGTTAGCATTATCATTACTAAGCCGGCTAGAACTAACTCGTTAAAAATTCTGTCTTGCTCAGTTTGGGGTAAGTTGGGAAAATCCGCCAGGGAACGAAACTTCCTGTCTTGAAATAATTCGAAGGCTTTGTTTGCCGCGGATTGAGCTAAAGCCGCGCTTGTCACTTGCATCGATGATGTTTTCATTGTTTTAAGGCTCGTTGTTTTTGAGAAAGAGAAAGATAATTGCTTGGAGTCGAAACTTTTTGGCCTGATTTACGTTCGAGCGCTTTTCTGGCATCGCCAGCTATGGAGCCGCCCTCTTGAGCTGCTCTTTTGTTTTGAGGAAACCCGCGGGCATTCTTTGTTTGAGTGATACGAGTAGAGGAAGCTTCTCCTAACATAGCGAAAATGAGCTCTAGGTCGTCCATGTGGTCACGGAGGTTTTCCCGAGCCAGATTTTTAAATTTCTTATATTCGGAAGGTACCATACCGAAAGTGGCTTTGGAGATTTCTGCGGTCAGAATGGCATATTCTCTCTCTGCACCAACCTGTCTTTTTTTCCATTCGTCTGTTAGAGTTTCTCTAATCTCGATTCCGCGCATTCTTTTCTCAATCCAGCTGTCTGGATAGCCCTTGGCCTTGTAAAGTGCCCTGGTTCTTTTGGTGGCTAGTTCTGGGTCTTCGATCTCCTGAACTCGTTCGTAGCCAACTCTGGCTAACCAACGTTTAAACGGTTCGGCTTTGGGTGATGAAATGGATTGGACTATACGAAACAATGTCTCGGTATTTGCACAATCGGTTTCACGCATCCTCCCGTCCGGTGCCTTCAGTTTCAACTGTCCGATTTTCTCGGACACTTCAACGTAACCCTCCTTTCCCAATTTTGTTTTTAGATCATTCCAATATTTTCTTGGTCTTTCAGATCCTGTTAGTGCGGAAACTATGTCGATCACGGAAAACCACCACTCATTACGATAGATGACCCTGCGGATTTGTTTTCCCCGGAAAATAGCTAGGTGAGGCTCTGTCACTGCTTTAGTATAGCAAGTATTTTGTCTTTGGCTCTTTCTGGCAAAACTTCAAGTGCGGGAAATTCTGATAACTCTACCCATTCTGGATTGTACCAATCATGCTCTGACTGTTTGGACGCTTCCTCTCCGGTTAGTAGCAATTCGGCGCCATCTATCTGACAGGAGTAAAAATAGTTGTGGCGGAGACCATTGCCGTTGACTTCAAAGGCTTCATTGAAAAGTGGTTTGAATGACAAAATAGTCTGGTTGGTTTCTTCTTTGATCTCACGTACCATAGTCTCCTCCGGAGTTTCATAATCTTCGACTCCCCCGCCGGGGAAGACCCAGTATTCGTGGCCGTCTTTTTTGCGATGAATAAGCAGTATCTGACCGTCTTTAATTATTACCGCTGAGGCACGATTCCCGGTTCGCATTGATTCATTGTATCAAATTGAATTTGAATAACTCCCTCATTTATATATTTGTTTATGGCAGACTTGAAGGCCTCATAATACTTTCTTACTTCGGGAGCTAGATGGAGATTTGCTATTTCATTGGTAGCAAAAAATTTGATTTCTCGACCCTCGTCCCCAAGTTTTAGGTGTTTAACCTCATCATCGGAGAGATGCGCTCCGAATATGCTTGCTTCGAGTTTTTGATCTGGGCCATCAATCACTAATTTTGTGAAATATTTGAGTTCTTTAGGCTCAAGATTTGTCTCTTCCTTAATTTCTCTTAAAATACCGGTAAGTGCTTTCTCGTTTGGTTCTACTCCACCCCCTACTAAACCCCATTTGTTTCGTAGGTTAGGGTCAGGATGTTTTTCGTCACGCAAGTGAAGTAGTAGCTTGTGGTTGTGTACTAAGAGCGCGTGTGCTGTACCTTTCATTAGAAAATGATATCACTTCAGGGAATGAGGGTGAGTGCAATGCCAGTTTTGTCGGCCCGGCCGGTGCGGCCGATGCGATGAATGTAGTCTTCGTAGGATTCAGGCAGATCAAAATTGATAACGTGGGTTACATTGTCGATATCCAATCCCCGGGAAGCCACATCAGAGGCCAGCAGGACTTTGACCCGGTTGGTTTTAAACTCCATTAAAGAGCGTTGACGCTGGCCCTGGCTTTTGTTGCCGTGAATTGCGGCCACTCTAAATCCACGTTTGGCAAGGTCAGTAGCAAGTCTTTCCAGTCCCCATTTAGTTCTGCCAAAGACTAACACTTTGTCAAAGCCGGGTTTAATTAGCAGATCATGCAATACATCAATTTTGGTCTTGCCGTTCATTTTGATGATGTCCTGGGAGATATTGCTAATAACTGCCTGGGTTTTGATGGAAATAGTAACCGGGTTTTTTAAGAAAGTATTCATAATTTTTTGCACCGCAGGAGTAGTGGTAGCAGAGAAAAAAGCTAATTGGCAATTTTTGGGAATAGCCAAAAGAATCTTGGTCATGCTGTGAATAAAGCCCATGTCCAGCATCCGGTCAACTTCGTCTAGAACCACTGTGTTAAAAGAATTGAAGGTAATGGTTCTGCGGTCGGCCAGGTCTTTGAGACGGCCCGGGGTACCAATGACAAAACTGGGGTTGGATTGCAAGATGCGCATTTGACCATGAATGCTGACTCCGCCGATACATAGGGCACTGCGCATATTTAACATGCGGGCAAAACTTCTAAATTCCTCTTCGATTTGCACGGCCAATTCCCGGGTGGGGGCCATGATGAGCACCTTTTGAGCCCTGTCTTGGGCCACTTTTTTGATAAATGGCAGCAAGAAAGCCGCGGTTTTGCCGGTTCCGGTGTTAGCCAGACCAATGACATCTTTACCTGCTAAAAGCAGGGGGATAACCTGATCTTGAATAGGAGTGGGGGTGGAGTAATTGCGTTGAATAATATTGTCTACCAATTGCTGAGGGAATCCAAGGTTGGCAAATCTGTTTTTAGAAATATAGGTTTCCGGGGCTGAAGCTGGGATATGGGGAGAAGTTCTGACCAAAACAGAAGGGTCAAAATTTCTGATCCTATGTCCAGATTGACGAAATAACGTTCTAGATGGGTAACGTTTGAACATACAAAACTGCCTAAATAAGAGCGTGTATCAAAACCAGAAGAAAAAACTATCTTGCCTGCTTTAAATACAAATCAGATTTAAACAGATTTGTCGGTTCAAACCTGTGTGGGTATTATAGCACAAATTCGCCAGATGGTAAAGCATGGAGGCTGGATGAGGACTCTTGGTGATGTGCGCGCAGGTAATCAGAAACTATTTTGAATCCTAGAGAATACCCTGCCCACCTAGGAATGCCTTGATCTTTGCTTCCAAAGAACCAACCCTTGTGGTCATAGCCTGGGTTAGAGTATTCCATTTCTGCCATTTTGGTCGCCTGTGTCAATTCAGCTTCAGTGAGGGCCACAGCCCATCTTGGGGGTTTGCCTCCAGTAATTTCTATTTGAAAATTGTCCGCTAGACCTTCAGAGATTAAGGCGTCTAAGAGAGTCTGGGGAAAACCCAGTGCGGCTTGTCTGGCACAGTGGTGGTATTCATGAAGAAGTGTTTTTAATAAGTCTGTTTCGAGAGTTGTGCTGAGATTTGGATGATGAGGGTCAAGAGAAACGACTACGTTTTTAGAATCAATAGTGCGTCCAACCATACCCATTTCTGGAATAACAACACGCGGATTGTTTACAACTACCACCTCTACTTCTCCTAAATGCAGTCTGGGTCTAGCCAGCTTCATCGATTCGAGGTAAGCCGCTTGAATCTGATTCCTAAATGCTTCCAAGTCTACAGATGGTTCTTGGATATGAATATTTTCGCTCACTGGCTTTCGGGGGTTTCAATAACGACTGCATCTGCTCTTTTAAGTTCTGTACTCATGTACTAATAATGCGGGCTTTGAAAAAATCAGTATCGAGTTCCTTTTTAGTAATTAATAAGGGGTTTCCTTTCCCAAAGATGGCACCTAAATATTCGAGCTCTACCATCCCCCCCGGCAAGATTTGTTTGACGAGATAAAACGGCGTTTCGTCACCTGGAACTACAGAGGTTTTCTTGATCACCCAGGCTGGCTCCTTGGTGTATTCTGGGTCAGTTATTTCAATTTCCTTGAGCTCAATTGCCATACGTTGAGAGTTTTGCCCAAATTAAGATTATGGCGATAAAAATCTTCTGAGAACGTGGGGACAGCGTCCTTTAGCTAAACACTCACCTCTTGGGCCTTGGTTACTGCAATTTGGCTTGATGTGACATTTGGGTTGAGTTTCTTTCATACTTGCGGGACCGAGGGGACTCGAACCCCCGACCTCTTCCTTGACAGGGAAGCGCTCTAACCAACTGAGCTACGATCCCAACAATTATGATTTTACTATAGAATGGGGAGTAATGAGAAATTGGAAGCTGTGGGGAGTGATTGTTGTCTATGCGATTTTAGTTGTGGCGCAGATACATTGGGGAATACCTGGACCCGATCATCCTTTTACATATCAGATGGATGAGTGGCATAGCCTGCAATCGATTAGATTTTTGTTTAAGTATGGGTCGGTGAATATTATTGGCGCGGCTCACGGGACACTGCTGTACTTTGCCCTGGCCGGGGCTTGGCTGATCCCCTTCTGGATCGGGGGATATATTAATCCCCTGGCTATTAAGTCAATTGTCGATAACCTGCCCATGCAGTACAGGCTGTTTGAAGCATTGCGGTTAAACACTCTGGCTTGGGGAATATTAGCTCTAGTCATGATGTATAAACTGACCCGGGATTGGAGGGCGGTGTCCTTATTTACCATTACGCCTATTTGGCTGACGTTAAGCGGGTTGTTTAAGTATGACATTGCGGTGGTAGCGGCAATTTTGACTACGTTGTATTTTTGCCAAAGCAAGAGCTGGAGGTTGGCCGGGGTGATTACCGGCTTAGCTATGGGTATTAAAATTGCGCTTCTGCCGCTGGTAGGAGTATATGCCCTTTCGCTGTGGATGAATAAACGGAATTTATTGATGGGACTGGTAATTATGGCGGCCACTTTTCTGATAACCGGCATACCGGACGTTTTTTGGAGGTGGGAAGGCTATCTGGATGTGCTGAAGGTTAATCTTGTCACCAACTCCCAACCGGCCGGGATATATCTGGTGGGCCAGCAATTCGGATATATCTTTGGATACGCTTTATATGGGTTGTTTGGGGTGGCGATAATCAGATGGCTGAAACGGCCACGGGGAATATTGATAATGGCGGGACTCGTGATGTTTGCAATCAGCCTGGTGCCCCTAGGCTTGGGCGCCGGAGGCAACCGAGCACTGGTACTGCTGCCGTTTATGGTTCTGATTATTGCTTTGTTTAAATGGCCGAAGTGGCTACTAGCTATCGGACTGACGGCGCAAATTTGGCAAAGCACCAATATACTGGCGATTAAATTTGCGCCTGATGTACGAAGGGTCGCCAGCGAGTGGATGCTCGCAAATTTGCCCAGAGATACCGTGGTGGGCGTGGAAAATATCCCCATTTATCAGTACTTGCCCGATGTAGTAATGAACGGAACTTATAAATACCAGGTGATTGACGGAAAACTCCCAAAGATTGTGATTGTGACCAACGAACATCAGGAATTGCTGCAACGCTTGACTCGGGAAGGTTACACCGAACAAGCAATCTTCAGACCGCAAATGTGGAAAAGCGTCCTGGATTTTAAATTGGCCAATTTAATTCCTACGCCGACGGCGATTGGAATTTACACGCGATGATTGATTGACCAACAAGAAATAAAGAGTTTTAAGAGCAAAGATAGAGTTTAATTGGGTAGTCTTGGTCCGGGAGTGTCTGGTATAAATAGTGGTTATGGGAACTTGGCTGAATTTCAGTTTGTGTCGTGATACCTGTATGACAACTTCGTTTTCGTATTCATAATGATCACCACAGGTGCGAATAATGATACGGGCGGCCCGAGCGGTGTAAGCCTTGAGGCCACACATACAATCTTTAACCCACAGACCAGAGATGGCTCCGGTAAGAACGTTAGCCAAATGATTAGCCAAAATCTTGAATAATGGCATGTGGCGGGGAGAGAATTTGCGGTAACCTAAAACCACATCCACGCCGTGATGTAAAGGAGCCAGCATTTTGGAAAGATCTTTGGGGTCATGTTGTCCGTCGCCGTCCAGAGTCACTACATAATCTGCACCAAGTAATAAGGCTGCTTGGATGCCGGTTTTAGTGGCTGCGCCTTTGCCGCGATTTATGGTATGACGGATAACTTTTGCCCCGGATACATTGGCCGGGTTCTGTGAGCCGTCGTCTACAACAATGATGTTTTTAAATCCCTGGCGGCGAACGAATTTGACGACGGAGGTAATGCTTGCATCCTCGTTATATACAGGAATAATGACCCAGGTTTTGTCCATTTGTTGACATAATACCAGAAGACCCTTATATTTGGGCCAGAACTTCTGCCTAGAAAGGAGGAAAAATGAAAGATTTACTAAAACGAATCAAATTAAACGAACAAAATATCAGCATGGCGTTGGGATTGGTAGTGGTACTTTTGGTCGTGGGGCTGTTGTACAACTACTTTAAATCTGTAAACAAAAAAGGTGAGACCACATCTACATCTACCGTTAAGGTCGAGGAACCGGTGGCCGGAAATGACTACACGGTAGTGGCCGGTGACAGCCTGTGGACTGTGTCTGAAAAAGCCTACGGCTCCGGATATAACTGGGTGGACGTGTATGCTGCCAACAAAGATGTTTTGGATGCGCACCCCGACCTGCTGTTTGTGGGGACAAAGCTGGTTTTGCCCAAAGTGGAAGTCAAACAGCCAGTCAGCTACACCGTAACTCCCGGCGATAATCTGTGGAACATCTCGGTGAAAAGCTGCGGCAATGGTTACACTTGGGTGAAAACCGCCCGGGAAAACAAATTGGCCAACCCCAACCTGCTCTACGTGGGCCAAGTGCTGAAAATCGTTTGTAACTAAGGTAAAATTGGAGGATCGCGAGATTAGTTGAGCGGTCCAACATTTCCTTCCCAAGGAAAGGAGACGGGTTCGACTCCCGTATCTCGCTCTGTGGAGCCTCCTGCTAGAATCGGACTAGCGTCCGCGGTTTACGAAACCGCTGCTTTACCACTAAGCTAAGGAGGCACTTCGACTGCGCTCAGCGTAAACTGAGTGCTATATGAAAGGAAACCTACCACTCGCTGACGCTTGTGGATCCTTTCATATATCAGGTTCACCCGAACCTGTTATAATTTTAGCATGAGCAGGTTGAGCCGGTTGGAAGACAGACGAAATTCCCGGAAAGCCGTGCTGCTCATTTTGGGAACAATTGTGCTTCTGGCGCTGGCGGTGTTTTTGGGTATCCCGATATTAGTTAGAATGGCGATTTTTTTGGGGGATCTGAAGTCGTCTAAAATGCCGGTAGACAAAACAGATACGCTTCCTCCACCTCCGCCCAGTTTTTCCCTGCCGTATGATGCCACCAACAGTGCCCGGCAGACAATTTCGGGCAGTGCTGAACCTGGATCCACGATATATTTGACTTTGAATGGGGAAAGCGTAGGAAATGTGGTTACCAAGGACGACGGAGCGTTTACCCTGGGCGATATCCGGCTACAGGATGGCGATAATACCCTGGTGGCGGTGGGCATTGACCAAGCCGGAAATAAAGGCAACGCTTCGTCTGAGGTGGAAGTGTATTACTCCAACAAGCCGCCGGAACTGACTGTGGAAACGTCCATGGTGGCTGACAACAAAGTGGAGATTAAGGGAACGACCAATGGCGAGAGGCTAACGGCTAACGACCGGCTAATCATTATCGGTCAAAACGGAAAATTTTCCACGACTATTAGTCTCAACCCCGACGAGAAAGTGATGGTTTTTGTGGCCACGGACCAGGCCGGAAACCAGGCACGGAAAGAAGTAGAGCTATCCAGACCATGACGGCCGGGTAAAAGAGAGAGTTTAAGAATATGGAGTGGACTAGAAGAGCCAGGAGATAGGAGTTGGGAGTTAAAGAAAAAAGACGTTTAAGGTACCAGAGATAAGCCAGGAGGCCGAGTATGCCGGTGGTAGCAGCCACAAACAGGAGCGAAGAGTCGGTACCAGCTCCGGCATGGGACTTGAGGCTGGCTCCTTGGGCATAGCGGTAAGTGTTGAAACCCACTCCCAGGATTGGGTGTTGGGTGAAAATCTTCCAGGCTGTAGTCCAGCTGTCAATACGTGCCTGGATGGAATTGGTGCGCTCTAGTTTGACGCCCTCACCATCGGGAGCCCGAGGCAATAAAGTAAGAGTTAGAGTGAAGAGTAAGAGAATCTTAACGAAAAATCGCCAGCCTTTGCGTTTCCAGGCTAAATAAGCCATGGAGACAAGAAAAGCCAAGTAGCTGGAGCGGGAATAAGTCAAGGCCAAAGCGGGGTAAACTACCACCCAGCCTAAGGGATTATCCACCAGGAGAATGAGAGTGAAAACTAAAATTATGCCCGTGAAGCCGGGATCGAGCCAGGTGCCTACTACCCGGAAATAATGCGGGTCCCATTCGGCTACCGTCAGAGCCCGCACGTCCGGGAAAACGAAATATTGGCCTAAACTTAAAATAGCCGTGATGAGGCCGAGTGAGTACAAAAGAGGTGCGATTTTGGACGATTTAATTAATTGAATTATTGAGGCAAAAAATAGACTATAAACCACCCAGCGGGCTAAATACAGCGATCCGACAAAAATTGCCTGCCAACCATACACCGGAAGGGCCAAAATAAGGCTGACTAAACCCAGAGTGAAAAATACGCCGATGGGTAGGATCAAATACCGATATCTTTTAAAGTTTAAGGGCAGAGCTAGTAAGGTGAGCACGAAAACCACTACATCCAGAGCTGAAATGCGAACTTCGGGTGAAAAAAATGAAAACTTATACAGGTTACCGAAGGCAAAAGCTAGCGCGAGCGCCAAAGCAGCCATAGTTTACCCCTGACCAAAAATGAATAAAAAGCCATAGTCATGGCGTGCACAAACCCGACTGTGCCATCTAGAAGGCCAAGTTTGAGAAAATACAGATATTTGAATTTGATGAGAGGATAAAAAACGATTTGGAAGAAACTGGCGTGTTGGCCAGCTGTATAGAGTTCTTGGGCGCGGAGGGTGGAATAATAATTGATCTCCTGAAGGAATTCAACCAGAGTGGGGTGGGGATAGTGATGGATATAATGCTTCAAAATGCCTACATTGCCGTCAATTAACCATTGCTCGTGGACTGCCCCGTGCCACGCTCCGGCTCCGCGACGGGCCAGGCGGAGAAGGCGAACGCCCCCGACGTCGCCGTGGGTTAGCTTTTTGCCCCACATGTAGTCTGTACGGGGAATTAAGAATCCTTTGTACTCGATTTTTTTGGTAGCAGATACGATTTCTTCTCCTAGTTTGACTGACACAATTTCATCGGCATCTACGAAGAGTATCCAGGGAGTTTTGGCTTGGGAAATGGCCCAATTGCGTTGGGAGGAAAAATCAACAAATTCGTGATTTAAAATTGTGGCGCCGGCTTTTTTGGCCAGAGATACGGTTTTGTCGGTCGAACCGCCGTCCACTACTAAAACCGTGTCGCAAAATTTCAAGTTTTCCAAACACCTGGCAATATTCTTCTCTTCATTATAGGTTAATACTATTCCGGTTAACATTAGCCTTATTCTATCACTTGAAATGAAGATTGAGTGCCAGAGGAAAGGGTGGATTGAGACAGCCACCAGAGAAGATAATCGTAAGGCATACGACTGGTGGCATATTTGGCTCCAGGACCGGTAACGATTATCTCGGGCAAGGAGGTTTTGCTTTGCAACAAAATCTCTCGAGACAAAGAAAGTCTACTTGAAAGTGGAGGGCCATAATTTGAAATTTTAAATTTTAAATTTGAAATCAAGATCAAAATTAAAATGACTAAAACACCAATAACCTTGGGGAGACGACGAATGAGCCAGGAGACAATTAAAATGGCCGGGACGAGAAGGACAACCAAGTAGGCGGTGGAGATAGTGGAGCCGCCGAAACCGGTGAGAGCGTGTTTGGCAATCCAGGCGAAAACGCCGAAAGTTTGCACTGAACCGGCGATGAGAAAAGGCAGGATGCCTAAAAGAAAACCCGGGACGAGACGGCGACGGAAAAACATAACTGGCCAAAAGATAAAGGTGAGTAAATGAAGTTGGTAAAGAAATCCTAAGAACAGACCAGCCAGGAAATCGCGATGGCGGTGTAAAAATAGAAAAAAGAGAATTGAAAACAGAGGAATTAAGGATGTGTGATACGGCATGCGCGATTGAAGAACGGCCAGAGGCAACATGGCCAGAAGGAGAGAGGTTGGCCAGCCGCCCAAGAAATAAATTAAAAAGATGGAAACAACTCCGGCCAGTGAGGTGAGAAGGGCCGGCAAAACTGGGTGAGCGATCAGGGGAACCAAAAGATACGTCCACAACGGGCCTTGGTGCAGCCAGGTGATGCTAGCGGTAATACCCAAGATGGGCAGACTGCGACCGAGAAATGCATCCCGGGCAGCTAGATAAAACCAGGCTTGGTCGCCGATAAAGGGCATGAGGCTGGGTAGCCGGTAGAAACGCAGGACGGTTCCTAAAATAACAGCCAGCCAGAGAAGAGAAAAGGAACATATCAGATGGATTACGATGGCCCAAAACAAGCCGAAATGTTTTTTGAAGTAATAAAAACGGGATCTGTTAAAAATGGCTTGGATACGCGAAGATTTAGGAGTACTGGCGCCCCAGTAGTGCATTACTTTGGCACTTGGCAGCATATAAATTTCCCAGTCGGCCTGATTCACTCGGCGGCAGAGATCGGTTTCGTCGAAGTACAGGAAAAAGTGCTCATCAAAACCTCCGATTCGATTAAACAAACCGCGGCGGATGAGAAAAGCCGTACCTGGAACGACATCCATCTGGCGAGGATCTTTTTTATTCCAATCGGCCAGCCAGTAACGACGGGAGATGGGATTGGGAATGCGGTTAAGAAAAGACAGAGCAAATATACTAGTGAGGGGCGTGAGCTCACGGGTGCCTTGCAAGGGGTACGGCCGGCCGGAAGGATTGAGAAGAAGCGGAGCTACGATGCCTGCTTTGGGGTGGGAATCCAAGAATTTGACCAGAGATTCAATTGCGCCTGGGGAAACGACAGTATCTGGGTTGAGAATAAGCAGATAGTCGCCCGTGGCTTGCTCGGCGCCCAAGTTGTTGCCCGCGGCGTAGCCTCGGTTAACCTCATCGTTATCGACAATGATGGTGTGATAACCCCGGACGGACTTAAGACAGGCGGCTAACTCCTTCTCCGCCCGATATTTAACGATGACAATAGATAGTGATGACTTCGCCATGGCGAGTGATTTGACCAAGCATTGCTCCCAGTCCAGCCAGGATGGGAACGATTACTTTACCGATTTTAACCCCAGGGGATGAATGCGCAACGGGGGTTCCCCGGTTGACCGTAAACCTGAGCGAATAATTGTAACGGAAGTTGCAAAACCAGCTGTAATAATTATGCCGCCAGTAAGAGTGGTCCATTGGGGCGACGTGGAAACCGGTGGACTCGAGAAGCTGGGTGATGGTGGCCGGAGAAAAATGATAAACGTGCCGACCGGGCTGGAGATGATACCAACGACGGCGAAACACGGCATGGCCGAGAGAGTCAATATTGGGCACGACGATAACCAGCATCCCGCCCGGACGCAGAAGCGAGTGAATTTTGACCAGTGTTTGCCGCGGGTAATAAAGGTGTTCGAGGACATTGTTGAGACATATAACGTCAAATTGACCGGTAAGGCGCAATTTTAAGAGATCACCCTGGAGAATTTTCAGGCCGTAAGTACGCCGGGCATGACGGACCATATCCGGAGATATTTCCGTGCCCAAAGTTTGCCAGCCCCGCTTTTTGAATTCAGACAGAAACAAACCCAGGCCTGAACCCACGTCTAAAATAGAGCCGGCGGAAGATCGAGACTTAAAAATAGCGCGGTAGAGCGGGGCATATTCCTGCCAGGCGTCATGAACTTCTCCCCAGTATGATTGAGGATTGTAATATTGACCAACTCGATCTTGAGGAACCCTAGGGTGCTGGAGGATCAGGCCGCAGTGGCGACAACAGACAAAATTAAAACGGCCGGGGTATTCCCAGGAAGTAATGCCTGTGTAATAGCGGCCAAAACGGGCAGACTTGCAAACCGGGCAAGTCATAATTTCTTAAAGAGGCGATGAATGAAAAACAGGGCCACGGGAAGCGCCAAAAGCGAACCAAACATGGCCGAGGCGCCGGCTCCGATTAGACCGTACAACCGGACAGCGGGAACAATAGTTACGGCTAGTCCCAAAGCGCTGACAAAAGTAATGGCAGTCACATATTTCTGTTGATGCAGAGCCAGAAAAACGGAATTAAACGAAAAGGCGATCCCCCGAGCCACTCCTAAAAATGCCAGCATGCGAACCACTGGAATGGCGGCTGTCCAGTTGGAACCTAGGACGATTAGAACCAGAGGCTGGGCCAGCAGAAAAACTGCCAAACCCAAAAGAATCAAAAGAGAGATGAAAACGGCCACGCTTTTGATGACAGCGGATTTGAGATGCCGACCGGCACGGTGCATTTGGGAAAAAACCGGAAAAGTTACCCGGTAATACACGTTCATGACTTCAGTCAAGGGAATAGTGGAGAATTTGTAGGCGTTTTGATAAATTCCCAAGGGGGCGCCACCCAAGAGCCGGCCGACGATTATGTTGTCTCCCTGGGTGAACAAGTAATCAAAAATGCCAAACCCGGTAACCCATTTGCCCCGGGAGAGAATTTCTCTGGCTTGATGAGGGATAAAAGCAAATTTGGGGCGAGGACGAAAAACGACGAAGGAGAAAATAATTTCAGCGAGGGCGGCAATAACGAGACCCCAGACGATGCCAATGGCTGAAAGGGTGTATATGGTGATGACAACTGTGGATAAGACTTCGATGATGGCTAGTGAGGCCTGGTAAAAAAATTCTTTGTGGAACTGCAGATTTTTTTGGAAGCGGATACAAGCAGGATTAATAAAACCTCGCAGGACAGGGACTACGGCAATTAAGTAAAGGAGTGGCAAGGCAGAAGGGATATGGAAGAAGCCGGAAACATATGGAGCAGCCATAAAAATAAGTAGAGAAATGAGTCCTCCACGGGCTATGGAAACAACCCAGGCGGTACTAATGTAATCCTCCAGTTTCTCTTGGCCCTGCAGCAGAAAAACATTGATGCCGGTTTCGGTGAGAATTTCCAGAAGAGAAATGGTGAGGGCGGCAACTCCAAAAGCACCGAATTGTTCTGGCAGCAAGATGCGAGCCAAAATGGCTGTTTTGGCCAGCAAGATAACTCTCACTACTCCGCGCAAGAAAGTGATCCAAAAAACACCAGAGAGAGTTTTTGCAAAATAGGTCATTAGGGTTTAGACATTACTCCCATAATAGTACCAAAAATCACACATACATCCGCTGTGAGTTGCAATACTGGGAGCCAGAAAACCGCCCGGATATCCTTGACGTAACGGTAATTTTTAGCAACGGCCCAAATAAGATATGGAATAACCAAGAGACTGGTCCAGGGATTAAGAAAAAATAAAAAGAAAAAGAGGTAATAACGCAGAAATAACAGCTTGACTTTGGTGCGGATGAGACCGGCATGAACGTCACCAATGGCCATTTTGAGAAACATCCAAGCGGCTTGCTTGAGATTTTTCCTAGGCAGCCAGCCTACTATGGCCCGGGGAGCAAAAACAAAGTTAATACCCTGGCGCTTTAAACGGTGGGCAAACTCATAATCCTCGCTGGGATCAAGCTGCTCATTGAATAATCCCGTGCCGCGGCGCATGGCCATGGAACGGGTGGCGGGAAAGAATTCACCCTTGATTTGGTCCGGCATGACCAGAACGTACGGCACCAGGCATTTCTGAAAAATATTTTGAGGCAGACCTTTGTAATAACCGCTGACCACTTCCACCGTAAGGCTGGAAAAGGGTTTGACCAGTTCGGCTAGCCAGTTGAGTTCAGGAATGCAACCCGCGTCAGTGAAAGCAATGATATCGGCTTTGGTCTTGGTCATACCGTAATTACGGCCCCTGGACCTGTTACCGATTTTTTGAAATGCTCTGATGTTTTTTTGTTTTTGCAAATATTCCCAAGTGCCATCGGTAGATCCGCCGTCAACAATAATTATTTCTTTAGTCTGTTTAATCAAAGAGCTTACTAAGAGCTTTATGTCCTTGATTTCATTCAAGACCGTGACCACTACTGCTACATTTGCCATAGTTTTTCGTAAATACTTGCTAATTTAGTCCAGGTTTGTGATTTGGCCCAAGCCTGGCCTTGTTTAACCAGTTTAGGATCAAAATTGAGGTTGGCGGTTTTCGGATCTTGAAAAATGTGAGTATATTTTGCAAAAGGTGCCATGGCCAAATAGTCGTACTTGATGTCATTGTTGTAATGGGCCAGGACGGGAACACCTGCGGCCAGAGCTTCGAGAATGGCCAGGTAACGGGAAACGCAGGCCAATTCGTATTTGGGTAAAAAACGGGCGGCATCGGGGACTCCGATATATTCATCAAGTTTGACCGGTAGACGACGGTAAGCATCCAGTCCGTTGTCCAGACTGTCGCGGCCGATAAAAGTGGCTTTTTTAAACTGCGCCATATGTCACAAAATCGGGCTTAACTCCGTACCATTTACGGTGAAAGTCGCCAACACAAATATTACCGCGAGTAAGCCAGAATGCTAGTTTGTGCCACATTATTTGTCTCCAGTTGGGAGCGTCTGCTCCTTCATAGCCGTGAAAGGTCATGTAAACTTTTTTGAACCAGTAGGGGAGTCGGAAAGGTAAAAACCAGAAGAAGACGTCGTGAATGTGAATAATATCCGCGTTGTTTATGAGATTCAAATGACCAAACCACCATTTCCAAATCGTCCATTTGTCCACTCCCATAATCCGGTAAATTGCCACTCCCCTCCTCCGCCCAAAATCCGGAAGTTTGGGATCGTGCTTTTCGCAAACAACGGTTATCTGATGTTTTTTGGACAAAACGTCGCAAATTTTCTCCACATGTTTCTCTACCCCACCCACATGCGGCCAATATAACCTAGTCATCATCAAAATCCTCATGGCTTCCGAGCGAGAACTATAACGTTATTGGGCTCTCGAATACCGCTAAACCTCGCAATTATTGACTTAATTTTATACAAGTTGGAAAAGGCATATAGCAATTCTGTTCGGACGATCTCAAAGCCGGCTATTTTTAGTTCTGAGGTAATTAGTGCTGGGGTGTATGTCCTCACATGGGCATTGGGGTTTAGTCCGTTTGAAACTAGGGCTTTGAGACCTTCGTTGATCGGAACAGAGACAATCAAATTACCTTTGGGTTTAAGTGACTTAATTATTTTTTTCAATACTTCAAAAACGTTGTAAGGCTGAATGTGCTCAAGTAACTCCAAGGCGAGAACGTAGTCATATCTATTTAAAGGGATTATTGCAGAAAGCACGTTTCCTTTAGCGAATTTCCAGTGTTTGAATCGCCTGCTCATTCTGGCTACAGATTCACCTGATAGGTCGAATCCCAGAAGTTCGGTACAAACACCCAACTCGTTGAGTCTTTCTTCAACTGCGCCTTGGCCGAACCCCAAATCAAGAATCTTTAGGTTTAATCCATTAATGTAACTAATAATCTTTGTGATACGATCATGTGCCATAGGGTTATTTGTTTTAGTAATACGCTTACGATTAAGCCTGTCCCACATTACACCGGTATTTAAGTTGGGTATTGTAGCGATATTTTTTTGATACGTCTTTTTTAGTTTTTCCAGTTGATTTCTTTTTGCGAGAATGTTTCTCTCCTCTTCGATTTCAAAGGCTTTTTGGGTTGTTGGGTTCATGTTGACATTGGATGAAAATTAACTGATGATGGACTTAATGAAACGGTTGCCTATTGATGGGCTTCGTTTTTTATTTTTTCTTCTTATTTTACCCTTTGTTTCTCTGTTTGTCCCCTTTTTGGTGGGAGCGGCCGAAGTCAATGACCCATGGTCTCAAGATGCTTCCTTTTTGCAAAAAACTGCCAATCACACCTCTCATGGCTATGGAGTATTTCTTTTTACGTTCGCGGGTTCAACTACAGATGACTTTTCCACAGTCGGTCGGCTCGATACTTCAGCCGTCGGTGCCTCACGTCTTTGGGTTAATAGTTCGAATCTTCCGCAAAACTTATATTGGCATGCTGCTGTATCTAGTGGTGAATACGCCTATTCGCTCGGTGGTACACAATACCCTCCACAAACCTCAAAAGATTTGGTTTTTGTTGCAACGATGGATAATTCAGGGGGATTATCAAATTGGAGGACATTAAATACGTTGCCACAACGCTTGTCCATGGGGGCGGCGGGGGCGACGAGGGCGGGCACGACCAATTATGTTTATTTTTCCGGGGGATGGACGGATGATGGGGCGAATAGCTCGAGGAAGGTGTACTATGCGCCGATTAACGGGGATGGAAGTCTGGGAACGTGGACGGCGACCACGGATCTGCCGGATATTTTGTCCATGCACGGGATGGTGGCATATGGAGGGTATGTGTACGTCATTGGCGGCTGGAACAGTAGCACGCGCGAGAAGGTGGAAGTTTGGCGGGCGGCAACAAATGCAGATGGCACATTGGGTGCATGGGCTGCCATGCCCAGTCTACCCGGTAAGGTGCGGAATGCGGGAGTGACGCTGGCCGGTAATTACGTATTCGTGGTGGGCGGGCATAATGGGGCAGGATTATTAAATACTGTGTATTACACTTCTATTGATAACTCGGGACAAATGGCCGTATGGCAAACCAGCAGTAATAACCTGCCGGCCGGGAACGTGACTGGCGCACTGTCGGAAGTTGGCGGATACATGTATTACACTGGAGGATTCGACAGTCTGACAGGATATACCGATAAAGTTTACAGATCCAAATTAAATATTGCCTTACCGACGCCCACTCCCACGCCGACGCCGGACGTGCCGGTAGTGGTGATTCCGGGGATGGGAGCTAGCTGGAATTATGAAGCCATGATGCATGGGAAGACTGGTATTGCGGACACGGATTGGGAGATAGCTCCGTTTGTGACCCTGTATAACGGAATTATTAACGCCCTGGGAGACAAGGCGTTGGTTTACCCTTACGATTGGAGAAGAAACATCAGCACTACGGCCGAGAACCTGAATAGTTATATTGCCGCCCAGGTGCCGACAGGACAGGTAGATATTGTAGGCCATAGCATGGGCGGAATGGTAGGACGAGCTTATACGGCGGCACATCCGGAGAAGGTACGGAACCTAATAACGGTGGGCAGCCCGCACAAAGGAGCCGTGGCGGTGTACAAAATATGGGAAGGAGCGGATTTTTCGGACATGCCGGGATGGATGGGGCTGGCCAGCAGGCTGCTGCTGCGTGTCAACCGCGCGAGTTATGCCAATGAAGTAGCGGAGATCCAGGCGTTATTTCCCAGTATGCGCAATATTTGGCCAATTTTTACATTTACCGACAGACCGGTGAGTTGGAGCAATAACTTTTTGCCTGGGTTGGCAGAGCCGGTGCAAATGAAAACGATTTACGGCAGTGGTATAAATACCCCAGGGAGTCTGACGTTAACCAGCAGGTCAGGCACTGATGCGCTGTTGAACAAATGGGTGGATGGAAAGCCGACGGCGACACTTATGGGAAGTGGAGATAATGCGGTACTTACAACTAGTAGCAACATGGGTGGAGAGGAGTTGGCTGGGCTAACCCACGACCAAATAATAGGATCGGCGACGGGGCAGAATAAGATTTTGGGGCTGTTGGGGTTGAGCGGAACCACGGGCGATGCAGCTCAAGCAGACTTGAGTCAGGCTGTAATTGTAAGTGTGGCATCGCCCGCTAATTTCACTGTTGTCGATCCAAATGGCAACTCTTACATTCCTACCGATGGTTTAGTGGTGATTGGGAATCCGGCAAGCGGAAATTACCAAGTGCAAGTGACGGCCGAAGGTGGTGGAGGAAGTTATAATTTGTATTTTGGTAAATTAAAGGGTGGTGATTCTGCGTGGGAAAGCAGAACGGGAAGTTTGGGTACCGGCGAATCAACCACATACACTTTTGGAGCCCAAATGAACCAATCAAATCTGGGAAGTGTGCCGCTGACGACGGCTATCGGTCGGATTAACGATTCTTTGACTTTGGCCGGAGCTAATGTGATCCTGAAACAGGACCTGGCTAGGATTAGAAGTTATTTAACGGACATCAAGAAACCGCAAAATTTTGATACCAAGCTTTCGCGGCTTATCAGAACGATTGATTCGTTAGTAAACCGCGCTAGTGTACCGACGTCTATAAAAGATAACTTGAGACTAGTTAAGGCCGATTTAGAGCAGGAAAGAGCGGATCGGTTTGCAAATTAAAATCGGGTGGAGTATAACGTGGGTGTACGAAGCAGCTTGTTTATCTGATGGTATTTTTGGCTGTGGGAATGGCCGGGGGCAGTTCGGTACTTGCCCGCCCGGAAGTGACTTTCAAATACGGACCAGGCACTGTACATATGTTCTGGGAGAATTTTTCTAACACAGGATTTAGTTTATCGTTAAACGACTATGGGTATTCTAAACCCGACTCCCTAGTAGACACGTATAACGATTTTTATACATTCACAAACGTATCCCCAGGTAGGCATTACGTGCATATGAAGTACGGAATAGGAAAATTTTGGTCAGAGCCTGAACACTGGGAAATCAATGTCCCTGAAGTTTTAGGTGCTTCCAAACAAAGACGCTGCTTCTGGTTTTTCTGCTGGTAAGTGTGGTGGACTCGAGAGGATTCGAACCTCTGACCTTTTCGATGTCAACGAAACGCGCTGACCAGCTGCGCCACGAGTCCTGGTAGACAAATTTTAGCACGGACCCCATAATGAATCTATGAGGCTTCGGCGAGGATTGATGGTACTGGACGCTTTGCAACCGGTGGTGATGGCGTTTGCGGTGTTTATGATGATCTACTTGTTTCTATTCCAGCCGCATAAGGTGGACGGAAACTCGATGTACCCCAATTTCCATGATAAAGAGTATATTTTGACTGATAAGGTTAGCTATAGACGGAGTGATCCTCAAAGAGGAGATGTGGTTATATTTCATGCCCCCCCACCGGCTAATAACGATTATATTAAGCGGGTGATTGGTCTGCCGGGGGAAACGATTATGGTTAGGAATGGCCATATTCTTATAAATGGTCAACAACTGCCGGAGGCGTATCTGCCCGCTACTTTCCAGACGATAGAAAAGTCATTTTTGAGAGAGGCGGTGCCATATCAAATTCCGGCTGGATATTATGTGGTGTTGGGAGACAACCGGAATTACAGCTCTGATTCACGAGAGTTTGGACCTATCTCAAAGAAAGCTGTTGTGGGTAAAGCCTGGGTGAGATATTGGCCGGTAGGCAGATTTGGGCCAGTTCCGCACGAGAGGTACCGTTTCTTTAACCCTTAATGCCTTTGTAAATTCTTTGCAACCGCTCTTCAGTTTCTTCGAGTGTGCCTTTGAGAATAATTGTAAGTCTAGTCTCTGCTCTCGAGCGCGAGAGGCGAACGATATTGGCAGGTTTCCCTCCAAGAAGGTCCTGTATGTCATCGCGCATGCGATCAATGTCTTCGCTCACCTCATGAGGAGCTTTGGCTGCTTTGCCACTAGGCCTGTGACCGGCTTGAACCCGCATCTTGCGGGCCAATTCTTCCGCCCGACGCACGGATCCAGATTCACGCAGGATGATTTTGTAGGCTTCAACTATCAAACGGTTATCGTCAATGGCTGCCAGAGCCCGAGCGTGGCCTTCGGATATCAAGCCCGTCAGAAGCCCATCTTTGAGAGCGTCGGGGAGGGTTAGGAGTCGTAAAGAGTTACTAACGTAAGCGGGGCTTTTACCGATGCGTTGGGCAATCTCACTATTGGCTAAACCAAATTCACTTATTAATCTTTCAAAAGCTTTGGCCCGATCGATAGCATTTAAGTCGGTGCGCTGGACGTTTTCAACCAAAGCCATCTCTAGCATTCCTTGGGGAGTAGTTTCTTTGATGATGGCGGGAACAGTTTTTAGGCCGGCCAGCTTGGAAGCTCGCCACCTGCGTTCCCCGGCAATAATTTGATAACCAGCGGGAGTCTTGGCCACTACCAATGGCTGCATGATGCCGTGTTCGCGTACGGAATCTACCAGATCGACTAATGACTCGGGGGTGATAATGCCTCTGGGTTGCAAGGGGTTAGCTTGAAGAGAATCAATGTCCAAGTCAATAATTTGTTGATCCATTATTGTACGGAAATATACTGCTTGCTAAGTTTTTTATAAAAATGTAAGACTCCGGCTTTTAGAGCTGTTAATGTAAAGTCTCGGCCTACTTGAACTCCATCACCCGGGTGAAAACGCGTGCCATTCTGACGAACCAAAACGTTTCCGGCAGCAACCTTTTGACCACCGAAAATCTTAACGCCTAAACGTTTCCCCCTGCGATTTCCTTTTTGTCTTGTAGAACCTCCAGCTTTTGTGTGGGCCACTTTGACATCCTATACTCTTTTTTCACGACTGTCAACGGTAATTTTTTCGATCTTGATTTTGTGATATACGGGTTTAAATCCACGGACTTTACGGTAACGGCTCTTGGCTTTGTACTTGGCCACCCTGACTTTACGGCCTTTAACTTGGCCCAAGTCTTTGATGGCGACTTTGGCCCCATCCGGAAACAGAACGGCGTCAACCTTTGCGTGATCCACGAGAAGCTCTTGCCCAGGCTCAACTATGTATTGGGAGGACCCTACTTTAATTATGGCCTGCATATGGGGATTATACCCAAAAATCACTTGATTTGGAAGGAGGCGCGTGTAGTCTGGCGGTTCATGGAGATAAGAAGGCCCAGAGTGAGACCGAGCGACACCAAGGAGGATCCGCCGTATGAAACAAACGGCAATGTAATCCCGGTTATGGGAGCCAGCCCTAAGTTCATGCCTATATTGACCCAAATATGAAAAGCCAGCATGGTCAAAGTGGCTAAAGCATAGAGCGTAACGGTCTGATCAGTGGCTGTTTGCGACAGGAGATAAATGCGCCACAAGATAAGTAAAAAAAGGACTAAGACAAAGCCCGACCCCACAAATCCCAGTTCTTCGCTTAGTGAGGCAAAAATAAAATCCGTATGTCTTTCGGGAAGGAAGCGTAACTGCGATTGTGTCCCCTGGCCCAATCCCCGGCCGGCAAATTGGCCCGATCCTACGGTGATAACCGATTGGATTACCTGATACCCCCGACCTAACGGATCTGCATAAGGGTTAATGAAAGTCATTAGTCTGTCTTTCTGATACGATTTAAGGACAAGCCAAAATAACGGCCCGACCAGAAAAAAGACTACCAGACCGATCGCGACAATGCGGCGGAAAGAAAATTTGGAAAGAAATACGGTTAACCAACCCACGGTCAACACCAGAGTTGTGCCTAGGTCTGGTTGAAAAAAAATGATCAGCGCTGGGACGATAAAGGCCACAGCCCGCCATCTGGTGGGAAACATGACGAAGCTTAAGAGAAGAAACGGTTTAACAATCTCCGAGGGCTGAATCGAAATTTGACCAAATTGTAACCAGCGCAATGCCCCCCGGGCTTGAGATCCGAAAATAAACGGGGTGATTAGAAAAATTAAGGAACCGATGTAAATGGGCAAGTGCAGCGCCTGGAGAATGCGATAGTCAACTAAAGCGATAAGGACAAGGACCAAGGCCGCAGTTGCAGCAAAGGCCAATTGATACAAGAGCAGCGAGGGGGCAACGCTTCTGATAATTGTAAGCCCCATGATAACAAGTAAAACTGCTGGCAATATCAACCACCAATCAAAGTAGTTCGATTTGAAGTTCATGGCCTGATTTTACATCCTGGGCTAAAGTCTGACGTTTGAACTCTGATAAATCAGCGGGGAGCTCTGGCAATATTATGCGAATTTTTTGATCCAACCTGGCTCCAAGTTCTTTGCGATTTTCCTGAACCTGGCGGATAAGCTCACGGAGTTTTCCTTCAGCGAGCAGTTGGGGGTCTAAATCTAAATCTAAAGTGACAGATAATTCTTCGCCTTTCCCCCATACCACATCTTTAATATTTAACTCGTCTTTGATGAGCCGGGCTAGGTCATCACTTAAACTTAGACTCGTGACTATAATAATCTGTCGGAGGGGTTGACGGACCTTTATGCCAGCGATCTTGCGCTGGGATAGGCCCATTTCTACTATTTTGCGCACAAGTTTCATATCTTCGATTAACTGAATATCATTCTTGCTCAATTTCTTGGCTTTTGGCCAATTTGAAAGGTGAACTGATTCTTTTCCAGTCAGATTTCTGTAGATAGTGTCAGAGATATATGGGTTGAAAGGGGCTAGAAGTTGGGAGAAAGTAGTGAGTAGTGAATAGAGAGTAGAGAGACAAGCTTGCTTGTCGTTGGAATTAGGGACCGTGGGGCCGACTCGATCCCGGCTGCGCCGAACATACCACAGGGAGATATCGCTTAGCAAGTCTTCCAGTGTACGGCTGGAAGAATAGGGATCGTACTTGTCTAAAGAGTTAGTTACTTGAAAAATTGTCTGGTTTAATCGAGCTAGAATCCAGCGGTCTAAAACAGCTCGTTTCGAGTTGGGAACGAAGTGATCAATATTGGCGTAGGTGACGAAGAAGTTGTAAACATTCCAAAGCATGAGATGGAAATGGCGGCGGACTTCGTCGGTGACTTTGTAGCCAAAAAGGAGGTTGTCGTAAGGTTGGTGAGTCATGAACGTCCAGCGCATGACATCTACCCCAATTTTGTCTGCTCCTTCATTAAATTCGATCATGTTCCCGGCAGATTTATGCATAATTTGGCCTTTTTCATCAAAGAGTGAGGCGTAACCAAAAACTGTCTTAAACGGATTGGTTTTGGCCAAAACGGTACTCATGGCGATCATGGAATAAAACCAATTCTTAAACTGCCCGGGGAATGATTCGGTAATGAAATCGGCAGGAAACCACTCTCGGGACATGGTAGAAAACGGCACAATCCCGGCGTCCAGCCAAGGATTGCCCACGTCAAGAATCCGGGATACCGGCTGACGGCATTTACTGCAGTTAATCTTTACTTCGTCGACCCAAGGCCGGTGGGGAGAATTGCCGACAAATTTATCCCAGCCGGAAACTGCTCGGGATTTGAGTTCGTCTTTACTACCAACAACTTCAAAATAGCCGCAGTGGGTACATTCATAAATGGGCAGCGCCAGGCCCCAATAGCGATTTTTCTTGGAGATGAGCCAATCGTGCATGTTTTTGAGCCAGTCTAACTCGCGATCCAAACCAAATGAAGGCAGCCAGGTGATTTTTCTGGCTACGGCCATCATTTGTTTCCGCAGAGAATTACCGCTTTCGTCCGGCTTATCCATAGCGATGTACCACTCATCAGCCACTTTCCAGACTAGTTCAGCTTTACATCTCCAGCAGGCCGGGTAACGATGGGTGATGCGTTCTGTGCGCTGGGCCCAACCGTTGGCCTTGAGATAGTCGAGGATAATTTCGGGGTGCTTCTTGGCGTTTTGCCCAGATAATTCGCCCAAACCTGGTAAGTAATCAGCATTGTCGGCAATAACCGGAATCATGGGTAACCCCAGCTTTTTACCGAGTTTAAAGTCTTCTTCTCCCGCAGAGACAGCAGTGTGCACAAGACCAGTTCCCTCTTGGGAAGAAATGGGCATAATTTTGGAATCGGTGGCTATGACGGTATGGAAAAGCTTGTGAGCGGCGACTTTTTGCACAGCCTCTAAACTGTCGTATGGTCCTTTGTATTTTAATCCGACCAATTCTTTGCCTGAGACTGTTTTAGTTGCACCGGCCTTTGGCCCCAATAACCATTGTCCGTCGACGAGCGAGTACTTCAATGTGGTATCTACGGCTACCGCGATGTTGGCGGGAATCGTCCAAGGTGTAGTGGTCCAAACTAAGAGAGATTCGCCTGGGTGGTCGACCAGGGGCAATTTGAGATACACTGATTCGTGAGTGACCTCCTTGTAGTCTTCGGTGAGAATTTCGTGTTGGGAAATGGCGGTTTCACACCTGGGGCACCAGGGAATGGATTCGTGGCCTTTGTACAGCCATTTTCTTTGCCAACAACTTTTCAGAAAATCCCAAATGGCATAATTATTTTCGTCAGACATGGTGTAATACGAATTGTCCCAGTCCATAAAATTTCCTAGGCGCTTGGTTTGCTCTGTCTGGATGGCAGAATACTTGTTTACCCGCTCTTTGCATTTATTGACGAAGTTAGCGATACCATATGTTTCTATATCCTTCTTGGATTTGAAACCTAATTCTTTTTCGACTTCTACCTCTACCCACAATCCTTGACAGTCAAAGCCGTTGCGGTAGCGCTGGGCATACCCGCGCATGGCGTTAAATTTTTGCCACAGGTCTTTGTAGGTCCGGCCCCAGGCGTGGTGCACGCCCATGGGGTTATTGGCAGTGATGGGACCGTCTAGAAAACTGAATTTCTTCTTGGACGAATCGTTTTTGTGTAGATACTTGTCTACGATCCCCTTCTCATACCACTCTTTAAGGAGCTCTTTTTCCAAAGCTACAAAATCAACTTGAGACGAAACTGGCTTAAAGGCCATGAAGTGATTTTACGTTACTACCTACCTTGCCGCAAGAAGGCGGGGATGTCCCAGTCGTCGGCCATGGGCTCGGCTAGATCTGGGGGAGTAAAAGGTTCAGGTTCTGATACAGGTTCAGGAGCTGGTGGAGCAGTTTTGGGTTTTTCAGAGACAATGCCCGCCATCCCGGTGGGGGCTATGGGACGGGAACGGTTGACCATGCTGGATAGACGCATTCTGGCTTCATCAAAACCGGTGGCAATGACGGTGATTTTCATCTGATCGATGAGTTTTTCGTCTAGAGTAGAGCCAAATATGATGTTGGCATCGGCATCGGCGGCTTCGGAAATAATCCTGGCGGCTTCGTCGACCTCGGCCATGGTCATATCCGGACCACCGGTGATGTTGAAGAGAATACCCTTGGCTCCTTCGATGGAGATTTCCAAAAGCGGGGAAGAAATGGCGGCCCGGGCAGCCATTTGCGCCCGGTTGTCCCCTACTCCGGTGCCAATACCCATGAGGGCCGACCCGGCATCCTTCATGATAGTTTTAACATCTGCGAAATCGACGTTTATGAGACCCGGTACGGTAATGATGTCTGAAATGCCCTGTACTCCTTGGGACAAAACCGAATCTACGACCCGGAAAGCTTCCAGAAGAGTCATCTTGCGGTCGATGACGTCTAGGAGGCGTTGATTGGGGATGATGATTAAAGTATCGACTTTGCCTTTGAGTTGTTCTATGCCCTCTTCAGCGTTGACCATGCGGCGGGTTCCTTCGAAAGCAAATGGTTTGGTGACAATACCCACGGTGAGAGCTCCTATTTCCTTGGCAACTTCTGCAATGATTGGGGCGGCTCCACTCCCGGTTCCACCTCCCATACCAGCTGTGATAAAGACCATATCCGAGTCAATAAGATATTCTTTTATCTTCTCGCGGGATTCTTCGGCTGCCTGGCGGCCGATTTCCGGATCCCCCCCGGCACCTAGGCCCCGGGTGAGATTTTCTCCAATTTGCAATTTAAGATTGGCCTGATTGGTAAGAAGTACTTGGGCGTCAGTATTGACAGCGATAAAATCCACACCGTTTATCGTTCCGGAAGAAATCATGGAGTTAAGCGCGTTTCCTCCGCCGCCACCAATTCCACAAACTTTTATTTTGGCGTACCGTCCAACGTCAGGTTTGACTAAAGCCATACATAGCGGGCAGGAGTGGGTCTGATTGTATCAGGGCAATTCAAGGTAGTAAAGACTTAAGAGCATTACCGACTTTCCCCATGAATCCGGTGAGAGGAATTTTGTCCAGGAAATTCCCAGAGCTAGCTTCTTCTACGTTATCCAAAGAATATTTGAGAAGCCCCACCGAGGCGGCAAAGGCTGGGCTTTCAATTTCATCAATTAAACCGGAGAGTCCGGAAGGAACCCCAATTCTAACGGGCATACTTAGAATTCTTTTGGCTGAATCTACTAATCCCACTGTCAGCGCTCCTCCGCCGCAAATTACTAAGCCTGCGGGGGTAAGTCCTGCCAAATTGCTCTTTTTGATTTCTGACGAAATCATTTGGAACAGTTCGTTTAGGCGGGGACGGATAATTCCTTCCACGACAGTTTTGTAGGAAATGGTTTTTAACTCTTCTGGTAAAGCCAGGGGGGTCAAATCGATTTCGTCTTCTTTGTCTTTGCCGCGTACTTGACTGATAAAAATTTTGATCTTTTCCGCACTTTCCAAAGAAATACGCAGGCCAATGGCCAAATCATTGGTTACATTCCGGGCTCCCACAGGCAGGACAGAGGTGTAAGACAGAGCGCCGTCGACGTAAATGACGATATCCGTGGTGCCGCCCCCAATATCTACACAAACGACGCCCAGTTCTTTTTCAGTATCGGTCAGAACAGCCAGGCTAGAGGCCAATCCGCCAAAGACCAAGCCGGAAATATCACACCCTACTTCACTCACACACTTGGTGAGATTCTTCAGAGCGGTGGTCGAACCGGTAATAATGTGGGTTTCGACTTCTAGGCGGACTCCGGTCATACCAATGGGGTCTTTGACTCCTTGCTGACTGTCCACCGAAAAAGACCGGGGAACTACGTGCAGAATTTCGGAAGAAGTGGGCAAAGACACGGCCCGGGCGGCTTCCAATACTCTTCTGACGTCTTCGGCAGAAATTTCTCCATGAGGATCGGAGATGGCCACCACCCCCTGGCTGTTTTGAGAGGCAATGTGGGCCCCATCCATCGAGACCCAGGCCCGGGCCACATTGTAACCGGCCATGCGTTCGGCAGATTCTACAGACTCCACAATACTTTCCACCGCTTCATCAATATTGACGATTTGACCTTTACGGACACCCCGAGAGGGAGAAGTAGCGGCGCCTACTATATGAAGTTTAGATGAATCCTCTTCCCGAACTTGAGCCACCAGAGTAGTTATCTTGGTGCTACCGATGTCGATGGAGCTAATTTGTTTGCTCTTGGCCATTTTCAATATGTAACAATGGGACGATTGAACCGCAAATCAATTTTGTGCGGCAATTTCCCGTCTATTCTACTTCTGGTGAGGAGCTCTTGTAAAGAGGAGGAGGGGGCGTTCATCAAAACCTGGGTGGCGTTTACGGTAAATGTTACATCTGAACCAGATAATTGGCCTATGAGTCTGGATGTAGAGAGGTGGCCAGCTGAGCCGAGAATCTTTAAGGCCTGGATTTCCGGAGTGGTTAACTGATCGGAAAGTTTAAACTCCCGCGATAACACGAGAAGAGGCAGAGAAAGGTTAGTTGTCTGGCTAAAAATTACGCCGGCGTCGTCTGTTACCCAAACAGTGGTTTGGTCGGGTGTGCCTACAGTGCCTAGGGGAGTGCGCAGTTGAACGTTAATTTGACGGGTGAAAGGGAAACGGTATGTGTTCTTAACGGATTTGATCTCCGGATAGGCTGTAAGTTTGCGGGCAGTTAAATAATTTGGAGGACAGGGGCCGAATTGGGTGATGCAAATTACCGGAAACAAATTAATCATGCAAATTCCTGTTCAATTAGTTGAATTAGTTTGGCGGAAGCATCCACAGGTAGGCCGAGAGTTTGAGGTTTTAATTTACTGGCCTGTTTAATTGAAGAAATTAAGGACGCGGGAGTTAATTGGGACTCTGGCAAGATCACAACCTGATGATTCCTCGCCAGTATCTGGGCGTTTAGAAGTTGTTCGTTGTGAGAGACCCATGGGATGGGGATTAAGACACATGGGATGCCCAGGTAGCCTAACTCATAAACGATGTGCGCTCCGGCCCGGCTGACTACCACTGCGGATTGAGAGAGAGCCGCAATTGCTTTGGCCGAATCGAAGGCAAAACACTCGTATCCGTCCTTGAGATGTGATTGGGCAAGGGAATAATCCAAGTTTCCGGTCTGGTGAACAACCTGGTAACCACCGAGTCTGGATAAGGCTGCAAAAACCGCCCTGTTAATCGTTTGCGACCCTTGTTTACCTCCAGTTATATAGATTAAATTTTTAATTTTTGATCTCTTCAAATTCAGAATCTCTTTGCGTAGTGGCAACCCAATAAATACACTTTTACCTCGTGGATAACGGTGAGCGCTGTCTGGCCAGGCTAGGGCGATTTTTTTGACAAAGAGCGAGATGAACTTGTTGGCCCAGCCAGAAACCACGGTTTGTTCGTGGGTAACCGAAGGAATTCCCAATATCCACCCTGCCAGAACAGTGGGGACGGCTAGGTAACCACCGAAAGAAACTATGCCTTTGGGGTGCAGTAACAGTAACTGCCACAGTGCTTGGAAAAAGCCGAGAGGGATTCTGATGAGTTTGAGAGGATTAAATGTGCGGTAAAATTTACCGGCCTTGAGATCAATGAACTTAATTCCAGCTGCAGTTACCTCTTTGTATTCAGCTGAGTCTGCTGTGTCTTCCCACATGGAATGGCGGTGACCAAACCAAATTATATTCCATCCCTTGTCTCTAAGAGCTCCGGCAACCTCCAAAGCGCTCGTGTGATGACCTCCTGTAAAAACCAGTCTTTTCACAAATTCATTATACGACACCGTGATCTATTCGGAGAAGGGTCATCGCCAATGTTCCACCTCTTAGGTGGAACGGTTTGTTTCATGACTGCCTGGCGATGTTGACCAGGATGCCGGAAGCCAGAAGGACCAGGACCAGGGAAGAGCCGCCGTAGGAGATGAAGGGCAAGGGGACGCCGGTGAGGGGGATGATGGCCACCATGGCGCCGAGATTGACCAAGGCTTGGAGAGAGATCCAGGAAGTGAGAGCTAAGGCTAGGTTGGCACCGAACTTGTCTGGAGCCGAAGCCACGACTTGCATGCCTTGATGCATGAAGAAGAGAAAGGCAGCGATTACTGCTATTCCACCCACCAGGCCCAATTCTTCACCAATAACGGCAAAAATGGAGTCGGTGGTGGCCTCGGGCAAGAATTCGTACTTTTGTTTGGATTGGCCCAATCCCACCCCAAATACCCCGCCCGATCCCAAACTTAAGAGCACCTGACGGATGTGATAAGACGAACCTAAAGGATCGCGGGAATAATCAAAATAGGTTTTCAAGCGGTCAAGACGATATGGAGAAAAAAGGACGAGAGCGGCCACGGTAATGATGAAAATTGGAATCATCAGACTCAGATAACGTAACTGGCTGCCGCTGCCAAAATAAGTGATTAAGCTACTACCGGTCAAAATTAAGGTGGTGCCCAAATCCGGTTCGAGCATAATTAAAAGACTGGATAGTCCTAATACGGCAATGAATGGCCAGAAACGGGTGGTTTTTTTTAAGAGACTGGAAAAATAAATGGCTAGAGTGAGCTTGGCTAGTTCCGCAGGTTGGAAGCTGAAAAAACCTAGGTTGAGCCAGCGGCGAGCACCCAGAAGTTTTGATCCAAGTCCGGGGATGAGCACTAGAACCAAGAGCAACAAAGTGGCAAGCAACAAAGTGACAGAGAGTTTTTCTAGTTTTTGATATGACAAGCGGGAGATAAGGAAAAATCCGGCTAGTCCTATGACTGCCCAACCAGTTTGCAGCTTAAGGTAATACCACTTGTCACCAAAGTCCCGGGCAGCATCCACCACCGACGAACTGCCGACCATGAGCAGGCCAAAAAAGGTAAGTCCTACGACCAGAAGACTAATGGTTAAAGTTGAGCGAGCCACAGGCCAAAAATGGCTAACATAATGCCGGCCAGCCAAGCACGCATGACAATTTTGGGTTCCTCCCAACCCCGGATTTGCAGCCAGTGATGAATGGGGGCCAGAGGAAAGATGCGGTGTTTAAAGACTTTGAAAGAAATGATCTGCAGGAAGCTACTGGCTCCTTCGATAATAAATATGCCGCCGATAACCAGCAGAGCGGCAATTTTGCCAATTAGCAGGCCCACCACAGCTAATGTGGCGCCAAACGCCAATCCGCCAGCGTTACCCAGCCAAATGCGGGCAGGGTAGACGTTAAAGTACAGGAAAGCAATCAGGCTACCGATCCACAGAGCGATGAAGATGGACAGCGGGGTATCCAACGAGGCGACGGCCAAAGCCCAGAAGGCCAGCAGGCAAATCAGCAAAGCTCCACAGGATAGTCCATCCAGGCCGTCGACAATGTCAAAAGCGTTGGTGAAAGTGGTGATCAAGAAAGCTGCCAGGGGGATGTACAGCCAGCCCAGATTTAATACGCCGATGTTGGGGATATTGATAATGTGGATGCGCAGATTGAAGTACAGCATACTGGCAATGGTGGTAGCCAGGAGAATTTGAATGATCAGTTTATGCCGAACGCGCAGACCAAAGAAGCCGGTTCGAGCATGGCCAAACATTTTCATAATGTCGTCATACAGACCCAAGACCCCAAAGGAGATGAAAGTAAAGAAGATAATATTCAGTTCTTCTTTGATGGGAAAGGCTGAAGTTACAAAGACTCCTAAGCGGGTGATGAGAGGAAAAAGCAGGGCATAAAGAAGTGAGACCAGAAAAATGATGAGAAGACCCCCGCCGATGGGCGTGCCAACTTTTTTGCTGTGTTCGGCATGAAATTTGCGAAATTCGGCTGTATCTCCAAGTTCAACTTCTGCGCGTTCATCCTTCCTGGTAAACCGCAGCTTGTATAGATAATCGATAAAAGGGACGATGGCAATGCTGGTGACAATGAAAGCAAAAATTAAGATGCCTAGATAAAGCGCCATATTTTAGGAACAAAAATAACGGCAGCTACAACCAGAGCCCCTACTGCATAAACCAGCATGGCGGCGGCGGCAGTGTCTTTGGCGATTTTGGCTAGACGGTTATATTTTCGGGTAATTAAATCGACGGTGGATTCGATAGCCGTATTTACGAGTTCAATAACTAACCCCACAACAACAGTGAGAGCAATAACGATCCACTCCAGACCGGAAATGTTGAGAGCGATTCCAGCCACGATAGCCAGGGTGGAGAAAAAAAGATGCACCGCAAAATTGGGTTGGGTGGAAACGGCGTGCGTCAAGCCATCCCACGCGTGTTTAAAAGATATGGTATGCATTGGTTTTATTTTAGCAAACGCAGGATCTCTTTGGAGATGTCAAACCATAGGGGGGCGGCGGTTTCGCTTCCCCAGGGAGATGATTTGGGCTCGCGCAGAGTAACTAACATGGCAAATTTGGGGGAGGTAGCCGGGGCAAAGCCTACAAAAGAAGCAATGGTTTTATCCGCGTCGTAATGACCGGAGACGGGAATTTGGGCGGTGCCGGTTTTGCCGGCGATAGAAAAACCTTTGGGTTTGGCCCATTTGGCCTCTCCAGAATCTACGGCGTTGACCATCATCAAAGTCATTTGGGCAGCTGCATTTGAAGAGATGACCTGGGTAGGCGGCGGAACGGAAACAGATTTGTTGTTGATTTTATCCACAATTCGGGGTCTGGGTAGAAGTCCGCGGGTGGCAATGGCTGAAACAGCTCGCAGCATCTGCAAAGGGGTAACGGCTATGCCCTGACCAAAAGAGGCAGTAGCCAAGTCAATATCCACCCAAGTAGATTCCGGTCGAAGAGACGGTGAACTCTCCTCCTGTAAATCTACCTTCGATAGTTGGCCAATTCCGAATTTTTTTAGATATGTAATCAATTTGCGTTTCCCCAATCTCCGGCCAACAAATGCCATGCCCACGTTGTCTGAGTGTTGGATGATTTCAGTCATTGTACTTTGGGGATAATATTTGTCATTCCAAGTCTTGATGACATAATCAGAAACGGCTACCGGGCCAGAGCATGTGTCACAAATCGTGTCTGGTTGGACGGCTTGGGTGTCTAACGCTGCCGCCATGACCAGGACCTTGAATGTGGACCCAGGTTCGTACGCATCAGAGATAATGGGGTTTTTGTAAAGCGACTGATCAAATTCTCCAAAACTGGCCGGGTCGTAATTGGGGAGACTGACCATAGCCAAAATTCGGCCGGTGGACGGCTCCATGATAGTCACCGTACCGGAAACGGCACTATATCTAGTAAGAGCGGCAGATAACTTTTGGTAGGCAATAAATTGCAGGGTTCGGTCTATGGAGGTTGTTAAAGTACTGCCGGGTTGAGGGAGTAAGAGGTTTTGGTCTCCGATTAAAATTGGCCTGTTTAGAGCGTCTTTTTCCTGAACCAATTTACCGGGTGTGCCGGTGAGCTGGCGATTGTAGTAGCCTTCCAGACCAAAGTAACCTTGGGGGCGGCCGGAAGCATCCTGACCTACAAAGCCCAAAAAATGGGCGCTGGAGCTGGCTTCGGGATAATACCGGTCCGGGTCCGGTTCAAACCCCACACCGGTTAATTTCAGATCCTGGATCTGGTCGCGGACGGGGGTGGATAGGTAGCGGGCAATTAAATACCAACTCAAATTGTCCGGGATGGCTGACAGCCGGGCACTGGCTGAAGCCGGGAGAATTTGATTGAGTTTTGGGGAAAATACAAACTGTTTGGGATTGACGTAAAATAAATAGGCTTCTTTGTTGGTGACTAAAGGAAATCCGTCCGAGCTCAAAATTTCACCCCGGGGACTGGGCAACTCCAGAAAACTTTGTCTTTGGGAAACCGCCTCTGACGCCAAACCGGCAGCTTTGACAACCTGCCAATAGCCCAGGCGCAACATAATACTCAGGGAAAAGAGCGCAAAAAATACCTGGATGACGACCAGACGCCATTTCATGGCCGGGCGGCCGCCACGGGAAGAGGGATCAGGAAATTGACGGAGCGGGGCTGCAGATTGAGACGCTCGGCCAAGACCCAAATATGAGACAGGGATGAAGCGGAATAGATGGACTCCCGCAAGCGTTGGTTCTCGGCAGCCAAAGTCTGGGCTCGATTTTGCAGGCCTGCCAGATGAGCGCCTTGCGTGGCCCGGCCAAAGGACAAAACTACCTGCCCGGAAAGCAGGATGAGGTTAAGAATGATTAAAAGTTTTAACATAAGCTCTAAGCTTGGCACCTTTTTCGCCGATAACGGGTTTGGGAGTGAGAGTAGCCATATCTTTCAGTGTTTGCTTGACCAGTCTATCCTCGAGTGAATGAAAGCTGATAACTACCAGCCGCCCCTCGGGAGCCAAAATTTCTTTGGCTTGAGGCAAAACAGCCGCGAGGGCTCCTAGCTCGTCGTTGACGGTGATGCGGAGAGCTTGAAAGGCTTGGCGGGACCACTTACCGGTTATGCTGGCCAGTTGGTCAGTGGTTGTTAGCGGACGGGCAGCAATAATCTTGGCAGCTAGTAGTTTGGCGACCGGTATCTCGCCGTAGTCTTTGAAAAGACTGGTTAACTGGTTGGCAGATAACTGATTAACCAGTGTGCCCGCGGTGTTGGGCAATGCCGGGTCCATACGCATATCCAACGGTCCAGGGAGTTGAAATGAGAATCCCCGACCAGGAATATTTATTTGATGCTCCGATACTCCCAAATCCAGCAGAACCCCCTGCACCGGCTGCCAATTATGTGTCTGGACAACTTCGGCCAGATGGATAAAGTTGGCCTGGACTTTGGTTAGCCCGTCAAGATCAGGGCAGGCTTGTAAAGCTTCTGGATCTTGATCAAGGCCTAGGACTAGTCCCCCAAGGCGAATGATTTCAGTAGTATGTCCCCCACCGCCTAAAGTGCAATCAACATAATGGCCACCAGGTTTGACGGCTAAAAAGTGACAAGCAGATTGTAAAAGAACAGGATTATGATATCTCAAGTTTTTCAGCTATCTCCTCCCGTTGACTATTAATAGTGGCGGTATAGCTGACAAACTTGGATTTATCCCAAATTTCCACCCTGTCTACTGCGCCCGCGATAATGCAGACCGATTTGAGGCTAGCAAACTCGCGCAGATAGTCGGGAACGAGTATCCGCCCCAGAGAATCAATGTCTACCTCTGTGGCGCCGTAGGACAGGCTACGCGTGAAACTGCGCGCAGTCTGCTTGGTTATGGGTAATTGGGATAACTTGGTAATGAGCGAGTCCCACGTGGCTTTGGCATATAAAAATAAACAACCGTCTAATCCTTGGGACAAGACGGCCCCATCGGCCAGTTGAGAACGGAATTTGCTGGGAATGGAGAGACGGCCTTTGGCCTCGAGGTTGTGCTCGTATTGTCCAATGAACATAACATTGTTTTACCACTTTTTACCACTTCCTACCACTATGAACCTGTTTTCACGCCATGTCAAGGCCAACAAAACACGAAAGCTGTGGTGAATAGGGTCTGACCCTATTCACTAGGAGTGAGGGTGGAGGATGAACCGGCTTTGACGGTGAAGGGGTAGGTGGCGGTGAAGATAGAGCGGCCGGAGGAATCGCGCAGAGCCAGCTCCATGACAGCGTTGGTAATTTTTTCGTGATACGAGAATTTGCCGGAGGATTCGGATCCCAAGAGTTGTTTTTGACTGTAGATGGACTTGCCGGAGATGTTGGCCGTGGCATTGACACCGGTTTGCAACTTGCTGCTTTTGACCATAGCGTCGTAAATGAGGTTGTATTCGAGCTGATTGGCATTGAGGTTGGATAACGATACGGTCACATAGTGGCCGTCAGAGCTGAATTTCAATTCGATCTGGGGCTGCTTGTCCGGCGCGAGCTGAACAGCCACGTCGGGAATGGGAGTTGGGGTCGCTAAGGGTGAATTGGGTTTACCTTTGAAGTACAAAACAATTCCGGCGCTAATTCCCAGAGCCACAACCGCACTCGCAATGGGCAGCCACTTATTCATTAGTTCACTTTAGCTGGTCCTGGAAATAACTGTCAAGTTCAGAGACCGGCATGCGAACTTGTTGAGCGGTGTCTCTGTCTCGCACGGTGACGGTATCATCTTCTAGAGTTTGGTAATCTACCGTTACACACCACGGGGTACCGATTTCATCTTGGGCGTAATATCTCTTGCCAATGTTGCCCCGGTCGTCCCAGGCGCATGAGAATTGAGATTTGAGAGAGAGATAGAGAGTCCGAGCTTTGGATACCAAATTTTCTTTGTTGGCAACTAATGGGAAAACCGCCACTTTGTAAGGAGCCAGTCTGTAGGGAAATCTCATGACAACTCGATTTTTTTCAGTATCTTCCCAATATGAGTTGAGAAGGATTATGGTTAGCAGGCGGGACAGACCAAAAGTGGGTTCGACCACATGGGGTATGAATTTGCGGCCGGAAATAGCGTCTGTGTATTGCAAGTCCACTCCGGATTTGGCCATATGGTTTTTAAGGTCAAAATCGGTTCTGTAAGCCAAGCCCCACATTTCTTTGAAACCCCAAGGGAATTGATATTCCAAATCCTCCGTACGTTTTGAATAATGGCTGAGCTCCTCGGGCTTATGGGTCCGCCAACGAAGTTTATCAACTCCAAGACCAAGGCTGAGAGCGAACTTATACATTTCCGTTTTCCAGCTCTCGAATTCTTTCTCCCAATTATCCGGATCGACGAAGTACTCAAATTCGGCCAAATCAAACTCCAAAGTTCTGAAAGTAAATTTACCCATAGTGATTTCATTTCGAAAAGCCTTACCAGATTGAGCCAAGCCAAAGGGAAGTTTGGGATGAAAATTGTCCAAAACTAACTTGAAGTTAACAAACATACCCTGGGCCAGCTCGCCACGCAAGTAAACGGTATTTTTCCCGGAAGTAATGATACCTATCTGGGTTTCAAATAATTGATTGAAGTTTCGGCTCTTAGTCCAAGTAGTTTTGCCACATTTAGGACAAAGTATGTTGTGATCAGAGATGATTTTATCGAGTTCTGGAAGAAGCTTACCTTCGACATTCCCAATTTTCGGCAGAGCGTCTTCGATCAAGTGGTCTGCGCGCGTGCGATACTGGCAAGAGGTGCAATCAACCAGAACGTTAGTGAAGCTTTCCGTATGGCCGGAGGCCTCCCAAACTTTGGGGCTCATGAGAATGGCTGTGTCCAACCCCAAAATATTGTCTCTTCGGTTAACAAAAAAATCCCACCAGTAGTTTTGTAGGTTGCGTTTCAGCTCTACCCCCACCGGGCCGTAATCATATGTGTTAGCCAAACCGCCGTAAATCTCACTTCCGGGGTAGACAAATCCCCTCCTCTTGCACAGGCTGACAATTTTTTCCATGAGATCCATATGGTTATTTTAACCTATTTAGAAGTTTTGGGGAATTGAGGGGGCGATTGATAAGACTTTCGATGAATTGATCAACTTCACCAGTAAAATCTTTGGTCCGCGGCCAGTAACCCAGCTCCCGCAGGAGTTGCAATTTCCAATTTTCAATTTTCAATTTCCAATCAATTTTTAAATTTCCAATTTCGGAAAGAGACCGCCGTAAAATCTCAAAAATTTCCTGATGGGGTTGATGGTCGGGAGTTAATTTGTCTATCACTTCGACGAGTTGATAAGCCAGGTTGACCCGGCCAAGGTGCTTGCGCCAGCCGGAATAGGTTTCCAATATCTGGACTTCGGCTAGGGTGTCTAACTCTCCTTTGCCCTTAATAAAAGAGACTTTGACTTCATTAAATAACTCCAGAGATCCGGCGCGCTTAGAAGTGGGTTTGCGTAATCCCCGGGCAACGGCGGCCACTTTGCCGTGATTTTTGGTATAAAACGTAATTAGCTTGTCTGCTTCGCCTAGGTTTGACCGCTTGAGGACTACTCCCCGATCAGAATATGAATTCATGATCGGCATTCAGAATGAATTCGGGGTAGGTTTTTCCATTGACTTTGAAAGTGTAGGGGAAGTTTTTGGATCCGCCTTGCTTTTGAATGAGCATCTTGTAAGGGGATTTAATTTTTATGGGCAATTTGTATTTGAGAGTAATGGTGCGCACGTTAAGCGGGGTGACCGAGAAGAAACCCTCAAAGACGGTTTTACCCAGGTCCTCGGAGGTTTTTTGACCGGTTTCAAATCCCTTGGCCTCGATGAGTTCGCTGCCTTTGGGCACGTAAACCCGCAGCCAATCCCGGAATACACCGTTGAGCTTAAGACTGGTACCTTTTTCGACGAAATATTCTTGGGGATTCTTGTAGGTCAGAGTCAGGGTTTTGGTTACCGTGCCGTCTCCGCCCACGTCGATTTTTTGATCGGCGGCATAGGTGACCCAGACGTTAGTTTTGGCTCCGGCAAAATTGGTGTCCACCACCATGAGATAATCACCGTCCGTCTCACGAACCCGGCCGGCTAAATTAAAGCTCTCGATGGCGCTTTGAATGGTGGGGTCTATAAAGTAAAACTGGACGTGTTTGCCGTTGATGGCGGAGATGGCGGTATTGAAGAGATCTGACATTTTGCTCTTGGGTTGGGCAAAAACATTGGTCATAACCGAGTGCATCATGGGGCCAATAAAAGATTTGCGGTCGCCATAATTTCGGGGAGCGAAAACGATCTTGCCAGAAACCGAATCCCAGACCACCGGGCCCTCCTGATCGGCAAATTTTTCTAGCTCATAAAAAACCTGCGGACAATTGCAGCGCTTGTCGATTTCGGCACTGTAATTGCCAAAGCCGGAGACGCCGATGGGACCGGTAACTTTGAGCAGGTCGACCAACACCTTGGTGTCGACGGCGATAATACCGTCCACCGCCGGTGACTTGGTGAGTTGATAGTTGGGATAAAAGGTGTCCATAGAAACTTTGAAGTCTGGGGACAAATTTTGATCGCGCAGGTACCAGTAAGGGACATTGGGCAAGTATTTTTTGATGGGTTCGGGAGCGGGTAGTTTCTTGGGGAATTTGTCGTCTAAGGTATAAATATCGTTGGACTGAATGATATTGATTTTGCCTTTAGAAACCTCGATTACGGCGTAAGCGGTCATAAACCCACCAGTAGGTCTAAGTTCTGCGTCGTTTTGAAAAAGAACCAGATACCGACGGGGTTTATCTTTGCCTAAGATATATGGAGCGGATTCCAGTAGCGGCTTGGCATCGTTGACTAGACTGGAGGCTTGATCGATGAGAGCTATTCCGGAAGTAAGTTGTGATTGGTATTTAGGGTAACGCGCGGGTTTGATTTTGTCGGCTTCGGCTCTGGCGGTAGCGAGTTTTTCTCCTATAAGGGTTAGCTGGGGCCGGACTTTGTCCAAAGTTTCAACGACAAAATTAACTCGGTCTTGGGCGGTTTTCATACCATCGCCGGAAGTGGATAGACCTTTGAGCCCCACCAAATCAGCGTACGGCGCGATGGCGTCAACAGTAATTTTAGCGGCTGCTAAAACTTCGACCCCGGCTTTTAAACCGTGCTGACCATCAGCATAGTACAGATTAGCCACAGGAATTATCTTCAACCAGGACAAACGCGCGTAGTCCCGGGACAGGTCTGCCAAATCTTTTTCCACCACATCCAGCTGGGCGTCAACAGCTTTGAGATCTTGAGCTTTAGCGGCGGCCACAACGGTGGCCCCGGAAGCTTTGAGACGGTCGACCGAGACTGTCAATTTTTTGACCGACGGGAGAAGGATGGCGGTTAAAATAGCTGCCAAGCCGGCCAGAACGATTAGGACAATGAGGGCAACCTTAAAAAATACGGGGAATTTGCGGCTTTCGAGGGGATGAACTATAGTCTCTTCTTGCATGGCAGGATTAGACAGCCCCTTTGCCGGATAACATGACAAAAGGGGTTTTGAACAATATTTTTAAATCATACCATAGGTTCATATTTTCGGCGTAGTGGGAATCCATCTCTATCCGCTTGTCAAAATTGATGGCACTCCGGCCGGAAACCTGCCATTGGCCGGTAATTCCTGGCCGGACTGAAAGAGCTTTTTTGACCAGATCTTTAGTGTGGGGATATTTGAGTTGTTGTTCTTCCAGCTCGTCTGCAAAATACGGCCTGGGGCCAATAAGGCTCATATCCCCCTTTAAGATATTTAACATTTGAGGAACTTCGTCTAATGAGAATTTGCGGATAAATTTGCCGACTTTGGTAACCCGGGAGTCTTGGGTAAGTTTGTAACTGCTTTTTTTATATTCTTCGTATAATTTTTTCAATGTGGGATCAGTACGCAGGCGGATGTGGGCGTCGGGAATCATGGAGCGGAACTTGTGGAGTTGAAATAGCCTGCCATCCTTGCCTACCCGATTGGGAATATCGGCAAAGACTGGTCCGTCTGGAGATTCAAGCTTGATGGCCAGGGCCACTACAAGACTGACTGGGAAGAAGATGGCTCCCAAAAACAGGGCCAAAAAAATATCCATGACGCGCTTAAGGGTTTCGTACTTCATGAATTACAAGTATTTTAGCAGTTTTTGCTCTTTAAGTATTTGATGGACTTGTTTTACCGCTTGATCGTCGTTGACGTTACAAATGAGGATGGCTTCCGGAGTGTCTACAATGAGCATGTTTTCCACGCCTACAGTAACGATAAGTTGTTTATCCAGAACCAGCAAATTTTTACGGGAATTTACGCCAATATGCTCTCCGCGCCCCCGGGTACCCAGAATAACATTGCCCATTGCATCTGCCGGCAGGTTGTCCTGGACTTCGCTCCAATCACCGATATCCGACCAGGTGAAACTGGCTTTGATACAAACAAAATTCTGGATTTTTTCCGAAACGGCATAATCAATGGAAATTGTGGGGGCCATCTGAAAGGCGGCCTGCAGAACTTGTTTCTCGCTGTCGGTTCCTATCGCAGCGGCGATGCGGGGAAAAAAGGCAGTGGTTTTGGGAGAGTACTTTTTCAATAGATCCAGAATGAGTTTGGCTGGCCAGACATACAGATTAGCATTCCAAAGGAAATTTCCAGACGCCGTGTATTCTTCGGCTAGTTCCAGTGAAGGTTTTTCTACAAAACGTACGCCGGTGGTTCCCCGGACTTGAATGTGGCCCATGCCGGTGTGGGGAAAGCGGGGCCGGATGCCCACGGTCACAAATTTGTCTTGGGCAGCAAATTTGGCCGCCAATTGCATGTCACTCACAAATTTGGAGACGGGAGAAATGAGATGGTCGGAGGCCAAATTGATAATAATGGCCCGGGGATCGCGCTGGTGAATTATCAAGGCCCCTAGACCCTGGGCCAGAGCAGTGTCTCTGCGCATGGGCTCACCAATAATGTTTTCATCGGGAATATCAGCGGCCTCCTTTTTGACATAAGACAGATATTTTTGAGCAGTGGAAATATAAATTCGAGAAGCGGGGACCAATCGCCTGGCTCGTTCCAAGGTATGCTGAAAGAGGGACTTACCGTCGAATATTTTTAAGAATTGCTTGGGAGAATGCTCACGAGACAGGGGCCAGAGACGGGTGCCGCCGCCGCCAGCCAGAATAAGAACGTACAAGTGCTCTTTGAAATTCTCCCTTGAATCGGTCTTTGGCAAACTTTTGGGCATGTGATTTGATAAATTCCCGGTCAAATCGGGTAGGGTCAAAGTTAAGAATAGCATTTTTTAGCTCGGAAACGCTATTTAAGAGCAATCCTGTCTGGCCGTGGATCACCGTTTCAGTTGTTCCGCCGCGGTTTAGACCAATGACGGGCGTGCCGGCGGCATGGGCTTCCACAGGTACCAAACCAAAATCTTCTTCGTGCATAAAAATAACTGCCTGGGCGTGCTGATAATGGGCCGTGAGTTCGGTTTCAGTGACTTGGCCGAGAAAATGAATGTTGGAGGCAGCGGAGGCTTTAAGTTTGGGTTCAAGCGCCCCGGTGCCAATAATGGCTAAGGGCAATTTAAGATCATTAAAAATCTCCACCAAAATTCCGGCTTGTTTATAAGCCACTAGTCTGCCCACATAAAGGAAGAAGTCTTTGAGATTAGGAGCGGGCGCAGGTTGGGAATAGATGTCTACGTCAACCGGCGGGTAGACGACGCTGGAAGTTTGACTGTAGAAACTAGAGATTCGAGACTGGACGGTTTTGGAGATGGCCAGATATGCGTCGGGGCGGCGGGAAGCAATCAAATCCCAGGACTTTAAATAATTGAACAGAGGGTGAAAAAATGAAGAAGTTTGAGATTTGTAGAAATCTTCATGACTCCATAAATATCTGGTGGGGGTTAAACAGTAACAGAGATGGAATGTGCCGGGCTTGGTAATGATACCTTTGGCATCAGCAGAAGTAACAGAGATGACTAGGTCGTAATTATCAAAGTTTAGTGATTCAAAAGCCATAGGAGTAAGCCAAGGGTAAAGTTCGTGATTAGATTTGGCTAAAGGAAATTTTTGCAGAAAAGTGGGAATGACTTGGGGAAAAACTTTGGCCCATGGGGCGCGGTTTTGATCATAAACAGCGGTATAGAGGGGAGCGTTGGGAAACATTTCGTGCAGGGCCAGAAGTACTCTCTCTGCCCCACCCCACTTATTCACCCGGTCATACACTAGAGCGACTTTTTCGTCTAAAAAACTTTTCATAAGTTTGGATATTTTTTTACTAAATCGATTCCAACTTCGATGTACTGACTGAACGATTTGCGTTTAAGAAATGGTTCTTTCAGTTGATTTTGCAGCTGGATCAGCTGGGGATAATTATGATCAGTATAGTACCCACTGGAATCCCACAGCCAAAACTTAGCAAGTCTCGGTTCTAATCCAGTGAGGGCAAAAGCGGCAATTTCAGCCAACGCCCAAATCTGTTTGTCTGCCAGGTTACTATCTGGAAAATTATGGCGATGAATTGAGAAATAATGGGCAAGAAGAACCTCGTGGGCTGTTATGCGGCGCTGTGCGTCGGGGTTTTCTTGCCACCAGCGAATGATTTTATTTCCATTCCAGTTACTTATTCCCCGATTCAATAAACCTACAACACATTGGTATTCGGAGTAAAACCAAGGGTGTGTCAGGGTAGCAATTCTGTCGGAAAATTCTTCTATTATCTCGTCCCAGGACTGTTGATATAGCTGTCTCGATTTTTCGATAAATGGGAGAAGAACGGCATAAGCTTTTTTTGCTTGTTCAGAGTGTTTTTTTTGACTGGGGATAGGTTTTTTGCCAAAGAGTTGGATCATTTGATACCCAATCTTTATGTCATATTCGGGATCAATTATGAACTTTATTCTCATAAATCTGCCATGTTTGGGCGGCCATGGTGGCCCAGGAGTATTTGGCCACTTGGGCGCGGCCTGCGGTAATTAATTTCTGGCGTAGTTTCTTGTCAATAAGCAGGGCTTGTATCTTGTCTGCCAAATCTACGGGGTCGTGAGGGTCAAAGAACATGGCGGCGTCACCGTAAACCTCGGGAAGACACGAGGCTCGAGCGGCAACAACCGGGGCACCGGCAGCCATGGCTTCTAATCCAGACAAGCCGAAACCTTCGATAAGTGAGGGGGTGACAAAGGCTAAGGACTTTTGATACAAAGACAACAGGTCTGCGTCAGAAGCCCGGCCGAGGAATTTAACGAATTTTTGTAAGTTTTCCTTGGCGATTAAGTCTTCTGCTCGAGACGTAAAAACTGACCTGGCACAAGAAATTACTAAACTGACTTTTCCCTTGAGGAGTTTGATTGCAGAAAGTAGGACGGGGATATTTTTGTGGGGATAAAGGTTACCGGTATATATGACAAAAGGAGTTGGAGATCCTATTTCGATTGGAGATGATGGTTTTTGAAAATAAATTGGGGTAACACCTTCGTATGTGACTGCAATTTTGTCAGGGTTGAGTCGATACTTTCTAATCAGAATGTCTTTCCAATATTTAACTGGAACTATTATGCGACTGGCGCGATGGACGGCTAACCAGACAATAGCTAAGTAACCCAAGTATTTAGGCCAGTAAAGCAGGGGGTGGCGGGTGGTGGTATCCCGGCCTTTGGAAAGATGTTTAATTAGGTCGTGAATGGTAACCACCATTTTTCCGGGCCAGAGGACGGGGATGGTGAAGTGGGGCACATGCAGTAAATCCGGGCGGATGAAAGACAGGATCCAGAGCATTTCAAATTGAGCCAGAAGGGAGTAGGGGTGAAAATAGGCGTAGTGTTTGGTGAATTTGGCTAGCTTGGGTTCGTTTTTCAGGTCGGGTGGGACAATCAGGGTCACGTCCCCTGGCAAATTATCGATTAGATTCTCGACATACCGGCCGATTCCGGTGTGCTTGATCCCCCACATCCTGGCATCAACACAGATTTTCATAATTTATCTAATTGCTCTAATTGACCTAATTAATCTAATGATCCAGATGCCAAAGTATACTAGCCAGTTGATGAAGAAGGGATATTTTGAGGCCAGATGTTTGCGGTAGAAGAGGCGCATGGCATCCGTAGAGTGCTTGGCCCACAGGCGACGGGTGACGGGAGTAGCCATAGCGGAAGAACCTTTGAAATGGGTAATTTTTACTTGCGGAAGATACATGACTTTCCAGCCTGCTTCTTTTAACTTGTAACAAAAATCAATATCTTCGGCGTTGAAGAAATAATCTTCGTCCAGCCACCCCACTTGGTCACCGGCAGTGCGGCGAATAAAAGCAAAAGCTCCGGTAAGCGCATCTATTTCGTGAATAGCGTTGGGAATATGGGTTGAGGAGTACTTAGACAGGCGGCGCAGGCCTACCAGATGCAGAAACGAGCCAACCGGATCGGGAAAATTACGATGACATGAATAATCCAGATTGCCATCCGGAAGCTCTACCCGGCAAGTAGCTGCACCCACTTTAGGATTGTCCTGCATGTATTTCAGGACAGTTTCAATAGTTTTGGGGTAAACGATAGTGTCTGGATTGAGAAGGAGAATGTATTTGCCTTTGGCTTGACGGATACCCAGATTGTTTCCGGCAGCAAAACCGATATTGGTGGGGTTCTTGATGGCGGCTAAATCTGCACTGCCATCGGTGGAGGCATTGTCGACCACGATGACTTCCCAGTCCGGGTGCTTGGGAATAGAAGCTAGGCAGTCAAGAAGCAGTTTCTTGACGTTGTAGCTAAGAATGATGATGGACAAGGTCTTCATATATGCTTTCCAGTTTTTGGGCGATGGGTTCCCAGGAGAATTTGGTATCGACCAGCTTGCGGGCAGCAATGGCAATGCGGGAGTAAAGCTTTTTGTCGCGCAGCACTTGGATGGATTTAGCGGCAATGTCCTCCGGAGTGGTGCCGATGAGAATAGATTGGCCATCAACGGCGCCGTAACCTTCGGCCCCGACGGGTGTGGTGACCACTGGAATCATGGCGGCCATGGCTGCTAGTATTTTTAGTCTGGTACCTCCAGGAGCGTACATAGGAGCCACAAATAAACCGGATTCGAGATACGCGTTGACTAACCCCCGTGTGTCGAAGTCTTTGAGTTCCCGGATTTCAACACCGGAAGTCTTCAGAGCTTTGACTTCGGACGTAGGAAATTGGCCGGCGATGATCAATTTGGCTGTGGGGATCGCTTTTCGTATCAAGGAAAAAACTTTTTTGGCCAAAAGATCCGCAGCTTCCCAGTTCTGAATCCATTTATAGTTACCCATATACAAAATTCTATGATTATAGTGGGTCTGTTTGGGTAGATTGCTGACGTCCTCGCCTACTCCATTGGGCACAACGTCAACTTTAAGACCGGGGATTATTTTCTGGATGACGCGGGCGTCTTCTGCGGACACGGTGACTACCCGGTTGACCCGGCGCCAATAATATTGTTCCCAAAAACGCATTTTGGCTACATCGATCCACATAAACGGCCGGAACCATAGCCGCTTGTCGGTATTGGCTTGGTGGCCAAAAATCCTGGACATAATGGTTTGTTCGACCAAAATAATCGGCAAATTGTGAGGAGGTAGATATGGCAAGGTGTAAGACATTTCGGCATGAATTAAGTCGTATCGGCCTTTTTGCAGTTCTTCCCGAAGAATCTGTTTAGTCTGGGGAGAATAATAAATGGAAACTAAAAATGGATAGGGAGAAAAACCGGTACGCAGGATGTTGGCTAAGGTCCAGGCGTTTCCCCGTTCAATAACTATCACTTTATGGCAAAACTGCTTCATGTGGCTGATTTGATCCTGGGTGTTGTGGCGGCGGGAGAAACAAACCAAGGTAATGCTATGTTTTTTGGATAGAAGTTTGATGAGTTTATAGGAACGCACCTGGCCGCCCTCCGACGGAGGGTACGGCAAATATGGCAGGAGCATGAGGATCTTCATGGCCGGATGGGTTCAACGAGCTGGACGATGACGTATTCTGGTGTTTGCTCAAGAATAGTGTACTTTTTCACAATGGCGTTGGTTTGATCGTCGTAATTGACAGAAACGTAATATTCAGCCCCATACCTATCACGCAGATCCTTGATGGGCAGGGAGAGGTTGGGGAAACCCCGGCGGTTGGTCTGATACAAAAAGGCGGTATCGCCGTTATACGGAGCGACGACGATGGCATCTTTGGGCAGCAGTTTGTCCACCGCCTGGCCGGCGCGGACAATGGACCAATTGTTGACTTGGTAATCCCCTTTGATGTCATACCAAGCCAATCCGAACATGAGAAGTAGACAAAAGACCATGACGGCTTTTTTGGCCAGGGTGGTACTGAAATGAACTACTCCCAGAGCTACTAAGACGGAAACTATAGGAATAAGAGGAATCTGATAATAATCGTGCTGGATATTGCCGGTGGCAAAAACAATGAGATATAGGAGAGCGCCGGCTGCCCAGCTAAGAAAATAAGAATTAGCTTGGAAAAGACCCAATAAAAAGGGGAAAATCCCCCACTGACCTAAGATCATGTCTCCCAGCCGTTCGCCAAACAGCCATCTAAACCAGGCCGGGCGGAAACGGATGTGGTTGCCGTTTAAGAGCCACAGGCTGGCGGGAATGCCGGCCGGAAAACGGTGTTCCCAAATGCGCCAGATACCAAACGGCAGTAATAGACTGACAAACAGCCAGAAATCTTTAAGCAGTGGCAGCAGGAAGAAGATGGCGGTGGGTTTGACCAGGACGGCTAGAGAGCCAAAAATCCAGGTAAGCGGGCGGGATGAGGGCTGGGTCCAAAGTGCGGCCAGCACCAGCGTGACCATGAGCGGGTCCGGGAGAACAACGCGGGTGAAATATATATTGTAAGGCAAGAACAAAAATATGGACGCGGCCAGGAGAGCTACGGTAGGTGTGGTGTGACGGCGAATTAAAAGAAACAGGAGAACCGAGGAAATTAGGGTGGCGAGGATGGAAGTAAGACGGCCCACGAGTTCCAGAGAGAAAAAGCTGGAAAGTAGAGAGTAGAAAGAATAGTGGACTAAATTAAAGAGGGGGAATTCGGCGAAGCGGTAGCCGTCTGGGTTAAACAGGCCGTTGCCGGAGACATCGGAAAAATCGTCGTAGCGAGGAGTGAGGATGTCTACGCCATGCTTGACCCAATTACGGGTGACGGCGGAGGTGTCTGCTTGTCTCCAGGAGTGCCAATCGGCAATGGGATTGGTTATTTTATACAAGCGGACTACAAACCCGGCTAATAAAAGTGTCCCCAGTAAAAAATATTGTGTTTTTTTATTCATCTTAAACTTTTCCACATTATAGAATATGGTTTTGGGACGCGATTAAATCCTCGCTTTAGATAAAAATCTATGAGAGACTGATTTTCGACTTCGGCAAAGAGGGCATATTCTAAAACTCCAATTTCTCTGAGTTTTGTCTCTGCTGCCTCCAGTAATTTTGTGGCTACGCCGAGTTTGCGAAACCTTTCCAACACCGCCAAACGGTATAAATCCGCTTCCCAGCCACAGTATAATACAAATACGTTACCGGCAAACTCGCCCCTGACCTCAGCCACAAGAACAGCCCAGGGGTTAATCCCAGTCATTCTCCCCAAATTTTCCCGACTATCCCAAACTCTATCAAACATGTGAGCAGCTTCCAGGTTTGATTTGACGTGTTCGTAATCAGCTGGAAGATAATTACGGATAGAAATTTTACGAGCTTCGGTTATGTCAGCATTTTGGCCTTTTCGGCCGCCCCAAGCAAGGTCCAGGAAATAATAGCAATCTTTGAAGCTTCAAATACGTCGATGAAGACGGCGTTAAATAGCAATCCCACCAGTCCCAAAGTCGCAGCGATGATAAAGGCGTCCGTAGGAGAATGAGGAGTCTGTAAATAGGGTCGAGCGGATTTGAAAATTCGCAGCAGAATCAGACCAAAAGCAAAAAATCCCAGTAAGCCGGTTTCGGCCAGAAGGCGCAGATAATCATTGTCTACAGCCAATCCTACCGAGGAAAAACCGGTGCCTAAAAGAGGGTTTTGGTAAAAAGCCCGCAGGGCCCGGGGCCACTCGGCTTTGAGGCGGATATTGAAAGATCTGTCTTCAAGAATTTCGGGGGGCTTGAGAGCGTCAGGCACTTCTTCGTCAGCGGCTGCAAACACATGGTCTACGAGCAACTCCCGATACCGGCCCAGAAGTTGAGGAGAGACCAGGATGCTAAATACGGCCAATATGATCAGAGGAATGAGCCAGAGTTTCCGACGGATGAGTAACAAAAACAAAGCAGCTGTCACAAAAAAAGCGGCGAAAGTGACCCGCGAGGCAGAGAGAAGCATAGTCCAGTAAGCCAGAGAGCCCATGCCAATAAGTAGCCATTTGTGGCGTATTTGGGGGAGAGTTAGCAGGGAAATAACTAGAAGCAAAGGAAAAATAGAGAAAGCCGCCAGATCGTAGTGGCCGGCGAAAGTAGAATTAATGCGGGCGCCCTCACCCAAAGTTAGAGCCAGACCTTTGGCAAATTCACTATTAGTCGTGGAGATGACCGGCCAATCTAAGAATTGCTGGCCCAGGCCGAAAAGGGATACCGCGAGTGAAATTACCAGAAAAGTGCGGATGAGAAAGTGTAGCTGGTTTTTGTTGCGCAGGAAATGAAAACCAACTGCAAAAAGAGCCATGTACTCTACCCGGCGCAGGGCATGAAGAACACCCAGGTTAAGTCCGGCAGTCTTGGTGACAAAAATGGCTGAGAAAACCGAAACGAATCCGGTTAGCAAATACAGAAGAATTGACCTGTGAACAGGCAGATATTTTTGCCGCAAGGCGGTTAACGCCCAAAAGATAATGGCGGCGGCCACAATAAAATCCTCCAGACGCACGGCCACAAAGGTACCGGATACGCCGAGCAAAGGAAACTTGGGGTACAAAACTACGAAAATTAAAATTAGAGGCAAGAGGTATTTAGACATGAGAATATTCTTTGATTAGCCATAGAAATAACAGACTGGAAAGGGCTAATACTGTGAGCCGGGAGACGGGATGGGAAGGCAGGTAATGAATGGTGACTTTGTTGAAGTAATGCACACCGTCGATGTTGATCTGTTCGGTGGGTTTGGTGGGCACAAAAGCGTTGATATACAAAGTTTCCCGCAAGGGATGGACAATTTGCTCTAGGAAGCTACTCTTGGTTTGATCACGAATGACGGTAAATGAATCTTCCGGGGGTAAATTTAAACGATATTGAATAGGGCCACGAAAGGCCTGGTCATAATAATCCATGATTTCCGGACGGGTGAGATTGGTGTAGTACGCCTGACGATAAATAGTTTCGGTATCCGCCGGTTCATTTGATTGAAGTGACCCGGGGGGCGAATCGGGAAACTTAGGCGCCGGGAGCAGCAAGTAAAGACTCAGAAGAATAACTATGATTATTTTCATTGGAAAAGTCTGGCACGACCGAGTCTATATCTTAAATTTTTATTAACTCGTTCCCCTATCACTTGGGCGGGAACGCCACCGACAATGGCGAAGTCGGGCACGTCTTTGGTAACTACTGCGCCAGCGGCGATCACTGCACCCCGACCGATTTTGACCCCCGGCAAAATAATGACTCTCGGGCCGATGAAAACGTAGTCCCCTATTTCGACGGGGGCCACCGTAGCTACAAAGTCGTCAGCTTTCACATCGTGCTCGGAGTTGTAAATCATAACTTCGGAAGCCACGTCTACATGGTCACCAATCTTTAACTTCGCCCGGCCATCGAGAATGGCATGATCGCCGACGATGGTGTCTTGGCCAATACTAATTCCGCGAGGATCGTAAAATCGGGCCCACATGTGGAGCGTGCCTTTGATCCTCATGCCGGCCAGAGAGTATATAAGCTTGCGCAAAAAGTGAGAGGGAAGGTGACCTGCTAAAGTGAGGAGATATAGCTCGAAGTCCAGAAAGATATTAAAAATACGGTTAACGCCCTTCTGAAAAACTTCTTGCGGGCTTAAGATTTTGCCGTTGCGGTCTCTAAACATTTTAAGGTGAGTTGGGCGCAAGTGGCCCAGCTGAATAATTTTACTCTTTCCAGCCCCTTTTTCACCCAACGACCTCGCTCGGGGCCTGTGGCATCTATTATACCCTGGGCGATAGATTTTGGGTCATGGGGATCAACGTAGATGGTAGCATCTCCGCCCACTTCTGGCAGGCTGGCTACATCGGAGATGACTACTGATGTTCCGCAAGCCATGGCTTCCAGGACGGGAATGCCAAACCCTTCAAAGAAACTGGGCATAATGAAGGCGGCGGCTTGGGACATGAGGGCGGGTTTGTCTCGGCTATCTACAAAACCGGTGAAGACGACCCGGTCTTTAGCCAATTTGATAATGCTGTCGTACAACCAAGCTTTTTTGCCAGCAATGACGAGGTTATAGGTTTTAGGTTCTAGGGAATAGAAAGCCCGAATTAGGCCTTCGACGTTTTTGTTGGGCTTAAGGCTGCCTAAGAAAAGAATATAAGGCTTACTTATGCCGTATTTAAGAAGAACGCTGGCATCGGTGGTGGGTTTAAAAAGCTTTTGATCGTAAGCTAATGGAGTAACTGTTATTGCCGCAGGACTCACATTGTAGGTCTTGATGATCTCTTGCTTGGTATATTCGGAAATGGCGATCACCCGCGTGGCTTGGCGGATTGAATACGACGTCCAGCTTTTTAACTGATTGAAATCTTTGGCGGTAAATTGTTCGGGAGAGCGTAAGAAACCCAAGTCCATGATGGCAACTACTGTCGGTACGGGTGACCAGCGGGGAGCATAATGCGTCATACTGAAAAAGACATCAGGACGGGGGCGGTGGGTATACAAATCCCAAGGCAGGCGAGTCTGGGTCCAAAACCCAGGGAAAGGTATTACCCGGTAATGCCAATTGGGTCTCTGCGGCGGCAGGTCAGACCGGGGCGGTGTTTTGAGATAGATGACAAAAGTGTGAGATGTCTTAAGCTCATAAAGGGCATGGAGCAAGTTAAAGGCATATTCATTTATACCCACTAAGTTAGGAGTTAAATTGGCTTCGTTAGCGTCAGTTCCGATTAACATTGACTTTTTTGAGTTAAAAACATATAATTTTGGTGCAGTCTCGCAAGAGATTGTCATCAACCGCCCGTTGTAAAAGACGGGCTTTTTTGTGGACTTCGAGCTACTAACTTTTTGATTTTAGTTATATCAATGTATTTATCAGAGCTTTCTACCAGTTCTTTGGATACGTGATATTTCATGGAAACGACGATCACTTTTTTCCCCAGGGTTTTTAATTCCCTAATTAGATAGTTAAAATCGCTGTCACCCGAAAACAACACCATAATCTCAAAGTCGTTCTTTCGTTTCATGGCCCCGACTGTTATTTCCACATCAAAATTTGCTTTCCTCATGTGGTGACGGTCTTTATCTAAAATATGTTTTAAGGGTTTTGTTACTAGGTTATAGCCTGTCTTTTTGAGAAAGGTGAGGAATTTTTCGTGTTCGGACGTTTCAAATCTGGCAGTAAAAAACCCAACATACCCGATTTTATAATTACTCTTGAGCCAATCATAAAGCTTTTTGTAATCAACTCGCCAACCTTTGGACTTGGCAGACAATTCGATGTTGGCAGCGTCAATAAAAACGGCAGATTTGTTCATATGAGTGAATTATAGACTCCTAAAGTTTGTTGGGCCGTTTTGACCCAGCTAAATTTGGCTAATTGTTTAGAGCCGGCGGCTACCAGTTGGTCCCGATCTTTAATAGCTTGGGTGATGCCAGCGGCCATGGAGTCGACTGATAAAGGATCAAACAAGACGGCGGCATCGCCAACTATTTCCGGATTAGAAGAGGTGTTGGAGCAGGCGACCGGAACTTTAAAATGAAAAGCTTCCAGAATTGGCAGGCCGAAACCTTCGTAGAGAGAGGGGTACACGAAGGCAGATGCACCGGCCAAATAATTGACCAGGTTTTGGTCCGAAACATAACCCAGATCGCTGCCTTCTCCGACAATGATTAATTTTTGCCCCAACTTTGCACAGGCTTGCTTTAAGCGGTCGATATTTTTTCTGGGTTGGCGAGCACCAATAGCAAAGACGTAATTGGCGTTTTTTGTAATTTGCGGAGTGAGAGAAATATATCTGGCAGGCAGAGCTTCAGGGATGACCACTATACGGCTGGCCGTGCTCGGAAACAGACGCAGCAGATCGGAGGCGGTGTTGTTGGTCACACAAATAATGCGGTCGCACTCTTTGACCACCCATTTCATGCGTCGGGTGTGGGCGGCCACAATATTGGAAGAAGTTTCCTGCGGGTAAATGAAAGGGGCCAGATCGTGGATGGTGGTGAGTTTTTTAGCTCGGGCGGGAGGTTGAGTCCAATCAGAAGAATGTAAAATATCTACCGGACCAATTAATGTTTCAACAGCAAGAACGTGGAATTGATTCCAGATGATATCCAGAAGAGTGGGGGGGATGGGAAAGGTCTTGGCAGTAGGAAAAAGGGCAGAAATATCTGCCTGACGGCGCAAGGACGAACCAAATAACACCAGTTCAGATTGAGGCAGGTTCTGTACTAGATTGATCACGTAATCCGAAACCCCGGTGCCATAAATAGCGGCTGAGACATCAATTCCGACTTTCATTTGTGATAATAGTCAATAAAACCCACGCCTTCAAAATTATACCTTTTTTGCAGAGTGTAACCTGACGCTTGAATTTGAGAGTCAATTTTATATTGGGGATCAGTTAGACCCGTTAAATATTGAAACAGATAAAAGTCAGATAGTTTTGCCGTGGGGAAAGAAGAGGCTGTAATTACGGGCAGGTCTGGTGCGTACCAGGTCATGGGAGCAAATGCTCCGGGAAATTTGACCACCATGGGCGCAGGTTGGATGCGGATAAACTCCAGGGCCTGACGCCACTGTTCGCGCTGAAGCCGCGGGCGAGTGAAGTAAGTATAGTTACCCACGATGGCAATGTAGATAAGGAGAGTGAGAAAAGTCCTGGGCCAGCGCAAGACCGCTTCAGCTAGAAGCAGAACTAAAGCCGGTAAAGTAAAAATTAAGCGGAAAGGCTGCGTTTGAGGAATAACGAAAGAAATCACAAGACTGGCCACAATCGGCACTCCCAGCCAGGTGTATAGCAAGCGGCGCTTGCCCCGGGCCAAAACTACTCCGGCAGCGGTGACGGCCAACACGAAAACGATATACACCGCATAAATCCAACGAGGCAGCAGGTCTATCCGGCCGGCGACAAACTTAAATAAGATCAAAGGAATGGCTTTGAGGGGTGAGAGGGTGAGAAGGTTGCGCCAGCCGGGGAGGTACGTGTCGATGCCCGTACCGGATTGAAACTGGGCGAAGAATTGGGGAAGCCAAGGCAGGAATAGGGCAACGGAAAGTAGAAAGTGGAAAGTAGAAGTTCGGAGATACTTGCGGTCGAAGACAATTACATAGACGAACTGGGCCAGGATAAGAATAATGCCGGCGTAGTGGGTGTACAGAAGCAAGGCGTTTAGTAAAAACAGCGACCAGTGCTTCTTGTAAAAAGCTGGCATGGATAACGTCCCCAGAAATGTCAGTAAGGAGTACATGCGGAACTCCTGGGAGTAGTAGATATGGAAAGGATTGATGGCCAGGAGAAAAGCGGCTGGCAGACCCAACCGGGGATGAATGTGCTTAGCGAAAAAATAAAGGGCTATGATGTTTAGAATTCCAAATGAAACCGGCAATAGGCGCAGCCAGGTTTCGGACCGGCCAAATTGCAACCAGAAATGGGCCAAAACATAAAATAAGGGCGGGTGAAAATCCCCTGCCCGGCCGGACCAAATTTGAGTCAACGAGAGAGATGATTGCTGGGCCTGGGAAGCTTCGTCCAACCAAAAACCCTGGTCCAGCTTGACCAGTCTAAGTATAAGTCCAAGTATAAGAACTAAGATGAGGAGGAATTTTTCTTTACCCATACGACTAGGTGGTAAGTAAACATGAGGTAACTTAAGAACAATCCATGCCAACCATCCAAAAATCCTAAGTGCCAGACGTAGCGACGGAGAAAATCAAAAAATGGATTAGACCTTTTGGTCTCGTGGGAAGTATAATCGTTCAGTTTATCCAGGAATTCTTCTACAGTCTGATAGCTATGGTGAATTTTATGACCCCGGAGTGTGCCCACGAAACCAGTGGTTATAACCTCCTCATGAACTGGGTTGGCCCATTGGCCGAGAGTCTTGTTGTATAACCAGACGTGGGTATCAGCAGAAGGCTCCCAGTTGGTATGCAAGATGGGCTTGCCAAAGATGATGTTTAATCTGGGAATTTTGTATGCAGAAAATTTAAGATCCAGAGATTTTAGTTCGGAAATAAGTTCCGAAGACAGTTCTTCATCGGCGTCCAAAGATAGAACCCAATCGTTTTTGCACTTCGATGCGGCGAAGTTTTTTTGGTCGGCGAAATTTATAAACTTATGGTCGGCATTAGTGACAATAACCACGTCGTCAGACACTTGCCGGGCGCTGTCCAGGCATTGAGGCAGGATAGCTTCTTTATTTAAGGCAATTATGGAAACAGAGATCATAAAGAGCGACAATTTTGTCCCAAGAAAACTTGGCGGCCTGGTGGCGGGGTTTATCCCCCCAGTTGGTATTCAATGCCTTTTCTAAAACCCGGGCGTAAGCAGCAGAGTCCGTGGGGTCAACAAATAGACCTGCATTACCAACTATTTCTCTCCTGATAGGATCGTCGGTGGCTACTACCGGCAAACCACTAGCCATGGCCTCGAGCATGGCAATGCCAAAAGATTCCCAAGGAGAGGTGGGGTAAGAAAACAAATCACAAGCTGTGTAGACAAAGGGCATAGTTTGATGGCTAAATTCCATATCCCCGCCCTTTCCGACCAATAATAATGAGTACCCCCGGATTGCTTGTTTGAGCAGGTATTGGCGTTTATCTTTGGTGACCACACCCACATTTAAGATAATCGGCTTGGATAAATTCAATTTGAGAGGCTTTGCTCTGGGGTTGAACTTTTGCAAGTCTACTCCGTTGGGAATCTTAGTCACTTTTACAAACGGGTTAATACTTTTGGCCCATTGGCATTGATAATCTGATAAACCTACGAAGATGTCCGGGAAGAGCCACAAGTTCAATTTGTCGTCCCAACCTAGTCCCGATTGACCGGATATAATTAATTTAGAATTGTGCACCAAGCACCATACTTTAGCCTTGATAGCGTCCCATCTGCCGTTGGTAGATATAACGATATCCGCTTTAGATAAATAACCGCTATGAGGATAGATATTAACGTCGATGCCCAAATGTTTAAGTCGGGATGACAACTCGGAAACATAAGTCTCCACTCCCCTATTAACCAATCCGTAATTTTTACACAAAAAGACGACTCGCATGCTAAAATTCCAGCGATAATGAGATTAACTGTCATTATACCAGCGTATAACGAAGATAAAACTATTAGCCGGGTACTCAAACGAGTATTGGTTAATAAATTGGTTAGAGAGATTATTGTCGTAAATGATGGATCGACGGATGGTACAAAAACTCAAATTGCCAAGTGCAAAGCGCAAAACAAAAAAATAAAAATAATTAACAAAGCTAAAAATGAGGGAAAAGGAACGGCGATTAGAGACGCGCTAAAGATCGCCAAGGGCGACACGTTTATCATTCAGGATGCAGATTTGGAGTACGATCCGAATGAGTACCCACAAGTTCTAGGCCCGATTATGGCGGGAAAAGCTGATGTAGTGTTTGGGTCCAGGTTTGTGGGCAATCAGCCGCACCGGGTGTTGTATTTTTGGCATTTTGTAGGAAATAAATTCATCACTCTATTAGCCAACACTATTACGAACTTGAATCTGACAGATATGGAAACGTGCTACAAAGCTTTTACGCGCGACGTGGCTAAGAAACTGGGTCTGCAAGAAAAGCGGTTTGGTTTCGAGCCGGAGTTTACAATCAAGACCGCCAAAATGGGCGTGCGGATTTACGAAGTGGGAATAAGTTATTCTGGGAGAAGTTACTCCGAGGGAAAAAAAATTAACTGGAAAGACGGCCTATGGACTGTATGGTGCCTGTTTAAATATTCGGCGCTTAATATATTTTAGTGGGGTTTGCCAGGCAGCATTGAGAGTATAGAGGAGATTTCTTCTCTCCCATGGAGAAGAAACAATTTCAGGACGGGGAAAATAAAAACACTTGGGAAACGAAAAAGAGCTAGCCAGTCGGATGCCTAATTCTGTTTTCAATTTTGGTTGACGCCAAAAAACCTCCATCTCTTTTTCTCGGGAACCCGAACGCCGTAAGTGAGTCATATGAAGATAGGGAGCATCAATAAAGGCTATATGATTAGGATCCCGATCTTGAATTCTGGTCCCGTGTTTGTCGAAATAACTTTGCAGCTGTCCCGGCGGATTGGCAACGTGGACTCCGGAAATCCTTTTCAGATTGATAAAGCGCAAATTATAATGACCAACATGACCTGCGATATGGTACTGGCCGGCACTTGGAGGCATAATGTGGTAGATATCGCCAACACAATTTAAAGTTGGAACTACAATAGAGTCGAAATTTTGCCCTTCATTATTGATGAAGCCTTGAATCTTTTTGATCGACTCCTCTAACCAAACCTCATCACCATCCAAAATCATTAGCCAGTCGGAATTTGTCTGATTTAACATCTGTTGCCGGGCGTGTGAAAGAGCTGTTTCGTCAGAAGTTATGTCGATCTGTCGGAATGAAATTTTTGGATTACCGATGGACTTAATGATCCGAGCGGTGTTGTCTGTAGAACCCGTATCCCAGACCATCACTTCATCCACATAATCGAGAACGGATTTAATGGCATACCAAACCCAACGACTTTCGTTTCTAACTATGGTGTGCGCGACAATTCTCATATTCCATAAAACTGGCTACAGCAAAAAAAATGTGGCTTATTAACACTGCCAACGCTGTACCGACGACCCCGAAACGGGGAATAAGTAACAGTCCAACGGCTACAATTATTGCCGCTTGGGCAAGATTGGCCCAGAAGAAAAATTGAGGACGTTTATAAAAATACATAATGCTGTCCCGAACGGGGTTGAGAGATGTAAAAATTGCCAGTGACGCTAAAAGAATGAGAAAGGGAGTAAAGGAAGCCGAGAAATCCCGGCCGATAAACCACACGACAACCAATGCCGCCGGAATCATAGCTAAAGCTACAGCCAAACTTGTACCGAAGGAAAAAAGCGCGGCTTTGGCCAAATATTTCTGGGAATGAGAGGAATCGGAAAAGGAGGCAAATTTGGGAGCGGTGACAGCCCCGATAGCACCGGAAAGCTGGGGTAGGAAAGCTACCATAGTGGTGGCTAAAGAATAAACGCCTGTTTCGGAAAGACTAAGAAAACGGGCGCTGAGTAGGATATCTAGGCGACTAGCTAAAACCGACGTTGTGACAAAAGCGGCCGTCCATTTATTGAAATTCCAAAAGTTACAAAATTGACGTGGAGTAAATTTTGATTGAAAGATGGACAAAGGTAACCAGAACCAAGATACAACAAAACCCAAGAAGGGGGCCGAACCAAATAAGATTAAACCCCAATAGGCGTTAATTTTTAATATCAAGAATAGGGTTCCAAATAGAACTAAACGGAAAAAATTTGCGGCTACTTGCAACCCTCCCCAAAGGACAAACTTTTGCAAACCCTGCAAGACTGAAGTAGAGAAACTAAAAAGTAAAATAAACACGGCTCCTAAACCAGCCAGAGGTAAAAGCGGGTAAACTTCCTGCTGGTGCAGTAAATAACCTGTAATGGGTTGGGCCAAAAACACAAATCCTACCAATATTATTGAACTAATAAGTAATTTGGATAGGAGTGCGATTTTGGCGTATGGTTGATACTGATTACTCTGACTGTTTTCAGCTACGAACCTGATCAAACCTTGATTCATCCCAAGGTCGGCAATTGTAGCAACTATTGTGAGAAATGAAATAACCACAGAAAATAGACCGTATTCATGAGCGCCGACTAACCGAGCTAAAAATAAATAAAAAACAGCGCCCAGGCCAGCGGTGGCGAAAGTGGAAAAAACAGTAACAACTGACTGGCGGAAGGTAGAAGTTTGAAGTGCCTGGTTAATGAAACGTCTCATAGCTTAGAGGCTTTCTAGTTTATTCTACAACTTTATTCGTTTCTTTTGAGTATCCATAATTGATCGGAGATTTTTTGATAGACCTGGTAGTCTTTGTTCAAATAATCCCAGAGAGGCCGGGGATTGTACGAACCATAGCCAGATTTCTCAAGCGGGTGGTAAACGACAAATGGGGGGCGGTTAGCTTCAAGATCTTTAACCATTTCTAGCTGAATACCAGAAATGTTTAAGAAAACCGGAAAGCTAGGCACGTATGGTCGAGTGGCTGGTAACCGATTTGATAAAAAATAAATATGGTCCCAATAATTAAAAACATACAAGTTGTCAGAAGGTTTTGTCTGAGCTTGGATAAACTGTACGGCCTGGAGAGTATCGGGATCGAAAAATCTGTCAGGTTTCCCCCAGTCGCGGATTAAAACTCTAAAATATAGGAGACTTATCAGAACGAGGAGAACTGAAAAGAACTTTCGATTTTTAATTGAAATTTGAACCAATCCCAAAACCAAGAACGGAAGGGCAGGTTGAAAATGAAAGAGTTCCCAACGAGGAAATACTCCCAAACTGGCGAAAATAATCCATGGGGCAAGTTTATAGTCAAAAACGGAGACAACAAAAGGCAAGAAAAGAAACACTATAGCTTGGGATAGTGTTGGCCATTGGGACTGCCATTGAGAACGAGATAAGCTAAAAACCCCAACGCGAATGGTCCAGAGATAAAAATCATCAAGAATCCCAATTAATGCAAACATAGAAAGAATTATCACTGATGTAACTACGGCTGCGGTTAGAAATCGCTGGACAGATCGCGTGGTTAAGAGTTGCCAAATAATTGGAAAAATCAACCAAAAACTAGTCTGTTTGATGAAAAAAGATACGCTAAACAAAATACCTGCCATTCCTACCCGCTGAGATGTTAAAAAGTAGTAGATTAAAAGAGACATGGGGGCTAGTGCTAGATCGAACCACACTCCATTCCCTTGATAGATTGTCTGCATCATGAAGTATAAGAGAAGGGAAATGGCTGCGGATTTCTTTCCAGATTGCTTGATGGTGATTATCCACAGGGCGGTTGCTGTAATCAAAATATAAATCCACGTAAATATTTTAAGGGCAATAAGTCCTGGACCTACTAGGCGATACCATAAAGATAATGACAAATAAAGTAAGGGGGTATGGGCAAGAATAAGGTCAGTGAAAGGCACCCAACCCTGGTTAATTAACCACGGCCAGAGAAGCATTTCAGGCCAAGGCGTAAATTGGACATTAGAAAGTATAAATACTTGAACTGCACTGGCAATTACTAAAAACAGCATATGGATGTACAATTGTTCCTATTATGCCAAAATTTCCAATTTATCCCAATATCGGCAAAGAGAAATTTAAGAGTTGGAATGAGAATATGTTTATAAAGTATAACAACGAACGTGTTTATAGTCATCCCAATCCGATTATCCGTTTTGTTGAAAGAGTTCGCGTCAGTCAGATTTTACATCATCTTTCCCCCTTAAAAGACTCGGATAAAATATTGGCTGCTGGGTGCGGCGAAGGGTATATCGAGAAATATTTTAATAACGGCGAGATTACACTAATGGACATTTCTAATGAAGCAATCCGTAGAGCCAGACTAGCTCTTGGTCGGAAAACAAATTTCTCTTTTATAAATGGTGATTTAGAAAAAATACCCATTCCCGATGCGTTTTTCGACAAAGTTGAGTGCTCGGAGGTAATCGAGCACGTAATAGATCCTAAGAAAATGCTACGAGAGCTACGCCGAGTATTAAAGCCAAAAGGATTATTGGTGATAACTTTTCCAAATGAACCGTTAATCAATTTGTTAAAAAGAATTTTAATTAAGTTTTACTTGTTTAGCCATTTCTTTCCTAATATTCCTAATGATATGACAGAAGAATGGCACTTAAGAGCATATAATTTAAAACGGTTTAAAGAAGATTTGTGTGAAGGTTGGCTGATAAAAAAAATCCGAGGTATCCCCTTTGATATCTTGCCAATAAGATACTTAGTCGTGTGCACTAAGCAATGAACGTCTATATTCTAATAGGTTCTGAGAAATGGCTATAGCAAACAGAATGAATGACCAAACGGCATACTTTTCCGCTAATAATTGGTTGTTAGAATAAAGAAAAATTGGGGATAGAATCAGCATCGCAAAACCGATGAAATAGGACGCAGAAGAAGAGAATCGATAATAGTAGACGGTCAATATCCATACTAAAGACACCTCGAGGGTAATCAGGTCTTGGTAGGATGTTATAGTTAATGACTCCAAGATAATGAGAGCGATTGGAGAAATAGAAAAGACAACTGGCCATCGAATATTCTTTGTGCTGGTCCATAGCCAGGTCATATAGAGAAAAAACGGGAGAAGATGAAAAATAGTTGCCCAAGTAAAATCTGTAGTTGCAGCTAGGTTGGCAATTTTTTTTGTGAAAAAACTGACAATTGAATTTTTAAGAAGGGTGCTGTTGAACCTAGTATCGGAAGAAAGATTGGGGAGCTTTTTCGTAAGAAAAGTGTATATTTCAATTAACGAGAACTTAGTTTTGTTGTAAGTCGGTGGAAACGTACGCTTCCATGAGGTGAATTCAATTTGATCGAGGTCACCCAAGACTGCCCGCCTAGGGAATTTGTAGATTGATACAAATGAGGGAAATTGCGAACTGACGGCTACAGAGTTATTAACCTGGCCTTGAGTTGACTCAATCTCAAAAATAAACTTTTTTCCTTGAGAGTTCTCTACAACTGGGAAACCGAAGGGGAAAAGGGCGTCTGGCTGGAATTGGTCTACCTTATACGCTGCTTGATAGAACCAGGCACTGTCAGAGGCCTGGCGAATGCGGAAACGAAGGAAGTCATCGTTGATACGCAAAAACGTCTTGAATCTGACAGAAACTATACCTAGATAATTTTCGGAAGCGATAAATTCACCGCCAATTTTCTGATGCTGATAAAGCGGAATGTTCAAATCGCCATGCAATAGGTTAGATGAGTGATTTTGGATGAGACTTAATAAACTAACTTGTTGTCTGTATGTTTGGACAACTGATAAGGCTAGGCCTATGGATAATAGTGAAATAGGTAAAACGACCCAGAGAAGAAACCATCTGATTTTCTGTGAGCGGGGTCGAGAATAGATCACCTTGGTTTTTGAGCTAACACTGCTAGAGTGTAACTAAATAAGTCATTTACAGAACTGGTGCCATCCAATTTTTTTAGTAGGTTAATCTTTTGAGACCAAGGAAAGGGAGTAAGCCTATTATAGGCTGAGGTATTAACGATTTCAAACCCATGTTTAAGGAGCGTTTGGGTAAGAGTTGAGTAGTTAAACCAACGAACGTGTTCAGGATGAATATCGTAAAGGGTTTTTCCGAATAGTAGTTGTAAACGAATTATAAACCAAGAAACATTAGGAGTAGTGATAAAGACGTACCCCCCTGGGCGAAGAAGGCGATAGATAAGTTGTAACAGATTATCTGGCCAAAAAACGTGCTCGATGACGTCGGACAACCAGATAAGGGAATATTTGTTTGCCGCGAAGGGAATTTTTGGACTGTTTAAGTCAACAACCCTTGCGTTTAGTCCTTTGGCTCTAGCCTTTTTAATTGCCGCAAGGGAGATATCGCAACATTCAGTTGAGAATCCGAGTGTATTTAGTTTCTGAGCGTTTGTTCCATCTCCACATCCAATATCTAGACAATTACCACGGGGGAGAGCGGAGACCCAAGAATAGCCAAGATGGGCTAACTCTGGGGACATTTGCAATCCGGTTAAATTTTTCCAGTTGTGCTCGTAATACTTTTTTTGATTTGAGGTGGTCATTTTGCTTTGACTAGCTTGAGGAGCATACACATTTGTAGATGGGGCTTAAAGGGTAATAAATCTATAACTGAGTCGAGAAGTATCATTAACCCCAAGAGAAAAGGTTTCTCACTAATGTATCGCGAGCCGCCGTAGAAGGATGAGCCCTCTATACAGTCAAGCTTAAACCCACTTTGCACCAATGTTGATCTCCACTTTGAAAACCCCCACAGCGAAATGTGAGCATCTCTATCCCAAACTATAGGGGTAATGGGTGAACTAGTGCCATGGCGGGCAAAATCCTGTAGCCTGGCTTGATTTAGGGCTTGAGACAGGGATGGGGGAAGCCACCGAGAAATTTTATTGAGGAATGTGTCTGCATTGGGAGTGGAAACAATGAACACGCCATTGTCCTTAAGAACTCTGCGTACCTCTGCAAAAAATTGGGCGGGGGTTTTTAGGTGTTCAATTAATTCTAATGCGTAAATAATATCAAATGACTTATCGGAAAACGGAAGGGGTTTATTTCCATCGACTATTTGAAAATCGACGTTTTTCTCACCACGTTTGCGTGACAAGGATTTGGCTATAGTAATTGCCTTACTTGAGACATCGATACCTAGATATTTTGCTTTTGGATCTGGTTTAGGAAGCATAAAAATTTCAGTTCCGGTGAAACAACCAATATCTAAAATTTTGGGGAAGGCACGACCAGTAATTGCTTGCAGATAAAACTTGTGGAATTTAGCTTTAGAACGAAGAGTATGATATACCTCACCAGTAGTTTGGTAATAGCTTAGACCATCTATAACTTCGCTATAAATTTCTTTGCTGCCTGGCGAATATTTCATAAGTTAAATAGGTTTTGATCCATTTTGTAAGCGGTGATGTCTATGCTATATATTTTACCTGTATCACGGCAATTTTTCTCGAGTTGGATTATTTTACTTCTATCGGCTATCCAAAGGCGGTAAATTTTTTCTATTCCCGTCAGTATTCCAGACACGGAAATCTCATCAAAAAACCATCCATTTTTTCCGGGAAGAAGCATGTCCTTGGGACCTTCAGTCTTGGTGGCTAAAACAGGTATACCCGAGGACCATGCCTCGACAAGTATTAGGCCAAAAGGCTCTTCGCGAGAAGAAAGCAAAAAGATATCTGAAAAAGAGTATATTTTTGGCATATCTTCATACATTACAAAACCAAGATCAATGATATTATCAGCTTTTTGGGCATAATTATTGATCGGGTTTCTGCTTCCACCACTTCCGGCAAATCTGAACACGGCTTTGTTGTGAGGATATTTTTGGTTAAACTTGGCAATTGCTTCTAACAATAGGTCGAATCCTTTCTGAGGGGTGTCGTAACGGCCTACAGATAGGAAATTCAAATGAGAGTGAGTTTTTCGAGGAAGAGAGAGAAATCTTTCAACCCGAACGCCGCTGGGAATAAAATGAATATTTTTAATACCCCAGTTTAGCAGCGCCTTGGCGTCTTGGCAATTGAGAGCCATATGTGCGTCGAATATCTTGAGCACATAACGAGACACACACCTCATGTAAAGGTTATGGATAGCAGAAAAATGAAACATTGGAGCATGGTGTCCAACAACAACTCTTTTTCGTGTAAGTATTTTGAGGATGGCCATGAGAATGTCCTGGCCGATAAATCCATGGATGAAATGGACTGTATCAGCCAGCCTGAACTCGGTAAGCAGCTTAAAAAAAATCCCGGGGGTGGGAATTAAGGAGGAGATAACTATTGGGTAGTTTAACCTCTCATGGGGAATACTTTGAAGTTGAGATAAAAGGTAAGTTTCACTCCAACGTTTGTATCCAAGATTTCCAGTAATGATTTTTATCTGATGGCCAAATTTATTCTTAAGAGAATTTGTAACGTCGCAATGCCAGCGTTCACATCCAAGTCCGGCGCACAAGTCAACTGGAGAATAAAACAGCAATTTCATGTTCTTTTGGCAGCAACAACAAAATAGGTGTTTCCGACTCCCATATAGCTAAAGATCCAATCGGGAAAAGAAAATAATTCTAGTAATGGAACAAGGTATCGACCATAGAATTCTCGCGTTCGACCAATGTAGCCAGTTTGCAGAGTTCGAGTAACATTCGATTTTGTCCTCCCTGAGCGGAATAATAATGAAAAAAGCCAAGCAGAGACACGAACAATTTCCCTATCCCAAAAATGGACAAGGAAGACATTGTAAGGAATTTCTTTTTCGATTCTTAAATTATATTTTTCCAGGTAGATTTTTATCTGGCGGCGAGTAAGCATGCGATCTGGTGAATGGCCAACATCGGCGTAATCTTTGAAAGCAGCCTGTGGAAATAATTTCTGTTTCCACCAAAACATAGACCACTTATTATCCTTAATGGGAATATGTAATAAGAGTTTCCCATCCGGCTTGAGAACTCGAGCGATTTCGGCAAATCCTTTCTCCGCATGACTAAGGTGTTCAATGACATCAAAAACCATAACCAGATCGACACAACTGTTTTTGAAAGGAAGATTCTCCATATCTGCGGCCAAAAAATGGTGGCCATAGATATCAATCTTTCTTGCTATCTTAAGTGATGAAATGGCAATATCTACCCCTACTCCCAGATAGTTAAGATTATTTTTCAATTGCCAAAGTTTTTCGCCTATAAAACAGCCTAAATCTATAACCACCGCCTGATGAGGAATTTTGAGGTTGCGAATCAGCCGATTACCGAAGTGCTCTTGAATGGTAGTAAAGACATGAGTTTTTGGATTAACCTGGTAAGTTTTTTCATTCCAAATATTTACTTGGTACTGTTGATTTATGTCAAACCTATTGAGAAAGTTAGGTACACCATTAGTGTTGAGTCTGAACCGAAGACGAGGCTTAACGATATCTTTTAATTGCATATAAGTTCCCATTCTTTTCGGGCAATAGTTTCCCAATTATATCTGGGGCGCCATTTTGCGGCCAGGAGAGAGTATTTTCGATAGTGTTTTAGTGTGTGGGCGATTTGTCGTGATAGGGCGGGCTTGTTACCAATATTTACAAGTTTAAGAGCTGGGGAGTCCCCCAAGCTCTCTTTGTAGACAGGCAGATTATAGATAACAACAGGCAAGCCTAGACTGAGAGCCTCCATGGGGACAATACCCCATCCTTCTTGATATGAAGGAAAAACACAGATTTTACTTTGGCTCATGAGACCTAATTTTTCTTGCTCACTGATCTTGCCCATAATAATGACGTGCCTTCCAAGTCCAAGCTGGTTGACTCTGCGAATGATTTCAGGTTCCAGGTAATTTGGAATTTCGCCGACGGTAATAAGTGTTGGACTGTGGGAAAGTTGACTCCAAGCTTCTAGAAGATCGAGAATCCCCTTTTCGAGGGTGTGCCGGCCAACAAAAACCGCATCATATCTTTTTTTAGCTTTAGGAAACTGTCGATAAGGCAAGAGATCAAAACCTACGCCGTTGACACCACTGGCATAAATTCCGGTTCTTTTTAGAGCCCGGGCTAACTCATGACTGATAGTTATGACTCTGTCAGCAAGCTTGTGAAGATATACATTAACTAGGCGATCCAAAAAATAAATGTTCGTGTTCAGATTACAGAGAACTAATTTAGATGAGATAAGAAATTTTAAAATGACCGCTGCTATGGTCAGCTGTGGTAACTCGCTAAAAGGAACGTAAATAATTTGATGGTTGAGCTTTAGACCTAGGACTACCTTTATAATTAAAAAGGGGGTGAGTAGGCGATCCAGTATCTTATTTAATACTGTCCGAGAATAGATCTGCGGGCTGAGATAGGTATGAATGGTAATATGGGGGTTATTAAGATTCGAGTAAAGAGAGGGGTATTTATCAATAATCACTAATGGAGATGTTGCTCTTTTGGCAATTTCCCAAAAACGGGTATACCCGCCTGCCGACTTAATGAGAGAGTTATCCGAATGCCAGCAAAGAGCTATTACTTTGCACATATGGCAAAAAGAGTAGTTCCGTGAGGGTGGGGATATTCGAAATTAACTTTATCTACAAATGGAGAAAAATAAAGATATGGTTGACGCAAAATCCATTTTACAAAATAGAGACAGAGTAGATCAAGAGCGCTGTAGACAAAGCCACCGCGAGTGTAGTCAATCTGATAAAAACCAGCGGCGTTGAGTAGTTGAGTAAGTTGCTTTGGAGAATAATGGCGATGCCCAAGGAAGATCGCCGGATCTGAAAAATAAGATAGAAGTGATTTAACTGGTGTTGATAAGAGAAGCTTACCGTTTGATTTCAGCGATTTCGCGATAACTTGCAAGGCGAATTTTTCTGTTTGGGGAGGTAAATGTTCTATGACTTCAAAAAAGACAGCTAAGTCATATTTCTTAGTGCTTCTGAAGTCTAAAATTGATTCTATTGTGTGATGATATTGGGAATAGGATTTGAATAATCGAGATAGCATAGGGGAAGGTGCGGCTATGTCAAGACTATGAACAAATTTGGCACCACACTCCAAAGCAAATTTGGCGTACCAGCCATATGAATCGCCAATCACCAGGACAGACTTACCATTAGGATCGAGCAAACTAGTTGAGTACTTAAGTCGGCCAATCAAAGGGGGGAAAACTTGAGGATAAAGATTGCCCCGACGAGATCCTGAATAATACATACTTATTGCTTTTTTTGAGAAATTAAAGTGATAAAAGCGCTATGAAGAGGAAACCACTTTCCAATTGTGGCCGGGAGGGGATAATACCCTGCGCCCATAATTTTGATTGTTTCGAGACCATAGAGATCTAGCCAGACCCTAAGCCAATGAGAGGTGTACACGCATTTGTGTGTCCAGCTGGACCCACGAATATCGGACTTCCCGTAATGAATTGACCAGGGATTGCCTAAACCCAAGATGCGAATGGAACTATTTGCCAGGTCGAACGGAGCCCAGCCTAATATCAGCGCGAATATGTTATGCCAACTACTAAGGTTGTTAGTACTAGTAATCAAAATTCCACCTGGTTTGAGAACGCGGGAAGCTTCAGATAGAAAATGGTCAAGATGAGAAAGATGCTCAATCACTTGATTTGAGACTATGCAGTCGAAAAAATCACTTTTATATGGCCAACGATTTCGATCAGCTGAAATACGTGCAGTGCGAATGCCCAATCTGGCTGCTTGCTTGGCTGCAGAGGCAACTGGTTCAATACCGAAAGTTTTGTTCGCACCTGCGATCTGATGCCATACACGAGTCTGAGCACCATCCCAGCAACCTACATCCAAGAGCCGAGAGTGAGGGCCAGTAGATTTCAGAGCGGAGACGATGTTAGCAGTGTTTAAGGCGTATGCTCGTTGATATAAGGACCCGAAAAAGGATGTGAGAATCATGTCTTTCCACGTAAGTAACCCAGTACGCCCGCTAGAGTCTGAGCGAAAAATAAGATCCAGACTCCAATATATACTATGGGGTTAAAAAATATCCTGTAAGTATGTCCGATAACGCTGGGGCGTAAAAAGTAAATTTGCTGGGAGGAGAAAATGTGACGATCGTTTTTTCTCACGTAGTTGGCTAAGCTTAGACCATAGTAATACTTCTTTTTCACCATTTTCCAAAAGTATTGTCTGCCTTCGTGATGAATGATAAAACTCTTAATTCGTCCGTGGGGCGCAAGTTTTCTAGTCCTGAGAGGTAAGTCCCAGTCCTCAGGACCAGTAATAGACTCATCGTACCCTCCAGCGGCTAAAAGAATAGCTTTATTGAAAAATCTTTCGGCCTCAATTGAGTCATCTCCCAGGTACCAGCTTCTTTCCTCTGATTTGACTGCAGCCCAAAAGCCCTCTCCTACTGATTTTTCGGGAATAATCATTCCACCAAGGCCGCTTTCACCAAGTTTTACACATTGAGCAATTACATTGGGGGTCAATTCCATGTCAGCGTCCAAAATCAAAACGTATTTACCTTGAGATTTAATTACGCCATAATTTCTTTGTGCACTGCGCTCGGGCCCACGGATGTAAACCCTAGCTCCGAACTTACGAGCAATATTGACTGTCTTGTCAGAAGAATGATTGTCGACAACGACAATCTCGATATTGGGGTATGTTTGAGATTTTATTGAGGTTATCAAACGAGTCAAGTTGAAACCCTCGTTTTTAGTAGAGATGATTGTTGAAACTAGAGGTTTAGAGATTTCTTTTGAGGTCATATATTATTAGTACAACTATTGTAAAAAAACTAACCGAAGAGATAATCAATCCGAGATTTACATATGCTTGAGGTTTAAAATAAAGATGAAGGGTCTGGGAACTTCCGGGGGGAAGATAATATGAGTTTAACCTAGCCCCGTTGGCGGAATGGTACGAGTCGGACAGGAAATATGATGGCCAGATCAGTGAGAGCAACCAGTTAAAGTCATCCGGCTTTAATCTCCAGTCGGGATGGAATCTTTCAGTAAAATTAAGATAGGTTGGCTGATCCCGTTTGGGTAAGGTTAATTGGTAATGTGTGCTACTCAGGCGGAGGTAAGAGACGGGAATTACATGTGATTCTCTAAAATTTTCTAGTTTCTCAAGTTGGTCAGATAGATAGAATTTGGGTCTGAAATCCGGATTTTCGTAAACCGCGATATCATTAACATTCACGTTGGTTTTTTTTAGAAAGCTTAAGCTATTAAGTTTGTCAAGATATAACCGACGGTCGCCATAATAAGCAAAGAAGTCATCGTCGTTAACAAGGTCTTGAAGAGGAACGATAACATACTTGATGGAAGAGAGTGTAAGCAGTCCCCTAAATCGATAATCGAAAGTACTAAAAATGACATCCTGCTCAGTATGACGAGTGCGCTCCTGACGAAAACGCGTAACTAAATAGTCCCATTGAGAATTCAATGCCTCAATGTAGCTGAAATTTGGATGGAGGGAAGTAAACAGCTGCCAGCGAGAGTGGGTCGGTATGGAAAGAGTCTTAAAGTATTCTGGCTGTGAGTTGATAAACTCCTTGAGTGTAAGGTACTCTAGCGGGATAGTCCGAGGGACAAAAATGGCCTCTATCTCTTTAGTGACGATGGGCCGAGCATTATAAGTAAAAAGGATAAATATTGACATAATTATCAAGAGACTAGAAAGGCGATGTCTTTTGAGTCGTTGACTAACTGACCAGATTAAGCTAACTAATCCTCCAATAAATACTGAAAAACCTAAATGAATATAAAAATAAAATTTACTGGCTTCGCGGAAGGCGTTAAAGCCTGGAAGATGATAGTACAACCACGCATACACTCGAGTAAATGGAGGAGCTGACTGTTTGCTAAAAAAAAGTCCAATAATAGCGATTATTCCAAAAAGAAGGGAGTACTTTTTTTGTCGATTGAGAACAAGTCCGATCATGGCTAAGACAGGGATGGTCCAAAAATAGGCCGGGATAGGTTGAACTGATGAAGATTGGCGACCACCTGTCCACCAAATGTTCCATGAGGTCAATGAATTAAGCAGGTTGTAATTCTGTGAGCCAAATAGCTGTCGTCCCAAAAAATCAAAACCGCTGGATGGTTCTGGAGTAGTGAAAACAAAGGGTAATATCCAATATATGTTCAATGAAGCAGATATGAAAAGGATTACTGATGTCAGAAGTGAGTTGACAACGAAAGCTCGGAACGATTTCTCCAGAATTAATGAGTGGTAGAGAGAGATTAAGCCGAGAATTCCCGCAAGAAGATAAAATACTCGAATCTCGTTGAAACTAACGATATATGCCAAAATCCCGGAGAGTAAAGCAAAACGCAGCTTTTTAGTTTCATGTGTCTTAAGGACGAGCAAAATTAAGAACGGAGCAACTGCCTGAGCTGAGGCGAGAGTGAGATGACCGCTTCTTATGGCAATTGTGACAACGTTGAAGTTATAAAATATTGCTGAAAAGAAGCCGGCCAAATTAGTGCCCATGACCTTTCTGCCTAACCAGAAGAACCCGAGGGTTGAGAATATAATTATGGGCCAGAGGTACGTTAGTTGATTATTTAGTTGGGGAGAAACGCCAAAGTTGGCCAGTAGACCATTGAAGAAAATCTTTGGTGCGAAGGTGAGACTTAGATTGACCACCCCAAGAGTAGTATTTGATATCCACGCTTGGGGTAAGCTGAAATACTCTTTAAGGCCTTCTGGATATGCAAACCACCAATCACCATATGTCAAGACAGAGTGACCAATAAACCAGGGATAGTAACCAACGACGGTTACGAGAAGCAGAACAACAATAGTAAGTAAATGGCGGTGCTTTTCAATCATAAATCAGTAAGAAGTTGATATGGTTTGAGTATTCGGAGGAGAGTGATGATTAGCCAACGATATGCGAGCTTAGCTCTGGGGCCAATAAACCGAGTAATTTTTAAAACTGGCGAATAAACAACCCTAACGTTGTTACACCAGTTTTTACTGTCTAAATTGTACATTAAACTATATGGGTTGTGACGCATTATGTATCCGGCGTTTATCAGTTCGAACGAGAAGGAGTGATCTTCTGCCCAATCCCAGTATAGAGCCTCGTTTTGTTTGTGTTCTAGATAAATGTGTTTTTTGCATACAATAGACTGACCGTACATGACGATGCTTTCGTACCAATCTCGGGGATCTAAAGTGGCTGTAAATTGGAGGATAATTTTATTGAAAAAACGTGACTTTTTTTTGTATAGCAGAAAGTAATTGTACTCCCAATGGTTGCCCAGAAGACCAGTGTTTTGTTGGATTTGCTTAACATTTAGAACTTCAAAACAGTTGCCCCATTTTTTCATACCTGAATACCAGTTTTTATCCAATACTAGGCGGTTATGTAAGATGCAGATGTTTTCATACTTGGCTCTCTCACAGATCAGGTTTTTTTGTCTGGTAATCCATTTTTTATCTCGTCGTTGATTAAATGGAATATAGATAAAGTCAGGTTCTTCTCGATCATAGTATGTACCGCAAACGATAATTTCGTATTGAGGGATGCGCTGGGCTCTAATGGATGCGATTATTTCTTCCATCCAGTCTCTCCTTTTGCCATCAGTGATAATTCCGAATGTCCACTTAGATATCTCGTCCCCTGGAATGCAAGTTGACTGGGTCTTTCGACAAACGAATCGGATGGAATCAGAATCAGATACGGGAGTTTCTATCGTTGGGGCCAATGGTGGCAGAAGCGTAATAGGATCTAAGTTTATTTTATAGTAATTCTTTTGTTTATCAAGAAAGCCGACTAGTTTTGTGGGGGTAAGATTTCGGGCTTCGTTTCTGTACAAAAGTCCGTGATAGATTATTTCGTATTTATCCTTCCACAGCCAAAGCATATTTTCTTCTAGGGTCTGAAAGTCGCAAAAAGAATTAGGCCTGTAATCAACAAAAAGATAGCCATCTTTTGCCACTAAATTAAACCATTCTTTAAGAAGAACTGGGGTAAATCTTGTGGTATTCAAGTTATCCCCTGAGTAGACGATATCAAAAGACTCGGGGGTAAATTTAGCAGTGGGGCGGTAGAGCTGGTTTAATTCACTTGACCAATGTTTAGCACGTTTAATATTGGGTGATGAGGAAACGTCTAGCATGGTTAACTACTTTTTTCTTGATGATATATATTTTTCGAACTTTGTTTTTTCTTCTGGAGTCCCCATTGTCATCCAGATATCTGCCTCTATGAGAACTGGTTTGGCTTGTGGAATTACAAAGTTGTATACAGGGCACATATAATATTCTCCTCGAATCGTTAAGTGTTGATCCATCATTTGAGAAATTGCGTTAAGAAAGTATTTGCTTTTAGTGAAGTAATAAACACCTATCGCCGCGTGCCGAGAGATTTGCTCTTTCTCGGCGGTGCGCTTAACAAAATTTTGCTCATCCAGTTCCACGTACGAATAACCCGAGTTATCAGAATCTTTGACTGGTATAATGCCACCTAATCCTTCCGAGACTGCGCGTTTTCTAGCTACGGCAAATTGGGAACAGATGAAATATTGGTCGCAATCTGTCTGCAACAGTTCTTCCTCAGGGTCCATGTAGTTTTTGGCCAAGTAAACAGTTTGAGCCGCTCCATGAAAATCGTTGCCAACAATAATCGTGCTCTCTGGGAGATACTGAGAGACTGCTTTGTCTATAGCATAATCCCTAACATGTTCTTCTCGCAGGATGAAGATAAAATCCTTATCCTGAATAGGGATCATTTTTTTTACAGACTCCACTGGCCAGTGGAACATGGGTTTACCAGCCACGGAAATCAAAGGTTTGGGAACGTCAAAACCAGCATCAGCAAACCTCGATCCTTTGCCTGCCATGGGAATAACGATTTTCATTTTGGTGTTTTCTCTAGGTGGTCAATATAAGAACTAATTTCCTCTGGACTGCCAAGAGTGTGGATAATTTTGGAATGAGACACGCCGATATCTTTCTTCGCAGCCAAGTATTGATTATACACTGGCCCTACATAAAACATGTGTGTATACTCCACTCTTTTATTCTGGGAGATCATTTCCGTCGTATACCTGATAAATTCGTTACCAGACGAAAAATAATATAATCCCATAGTGGCTCCTCCTTTTATTTTCTCTAGGGATTTTTCTTTAAGCTGGACAACAGCACCTTCACTCATAACCACGTACCCCCAAACGTTACTCACGTGATTTCTGTCTATAGGGATTATTCCTGAATAGCGGTGGGACGAGATGTCTATCGCCATATTAGGTAGCTCCCTGATGATATCCCCTAGATCGATTAATATTCCTTCGTTGGTACTCACAATCTCTTTGGCTTCCAGAATACTATTAGGCGCTCCCTCGCAGACTTTATCTATGACTGCAACAGTAGTAGAATTTCCAAAGAATTTCTTCAGTTTCCTAGAGACGTTATATTTATGTTCATGTTCAAACAATACGACAAAATATAACTTTTCCAATGGGAATTTATTACTTGCGACTACTCTATAGATTAAAGGTTTGTCTCCAAGCATAATAAGCGGCTTGTAGATACCAAGCTTCTCAAATCTAGCGTCTTTCCCAGCAAGAGGAATAATAGTTCTCATTTCAGTTGCCTTTTTAGCATATAAGGAAAATCTGTACAAATTCCGTCCACACACCAGGCGATTAATTCTTTCCAGGTAAAATCGTAGCCGGCGTACGCTCTGGGGTGCAATATCTCGGGAGCCCTGTGAATATCGGGGGACACAGCATAAAAGGTTCTGCCTGTTCTTTTGACCGTATTAATAAATTTTTGACTGTACAAATTACGAATCTCAGCGGCCCAGACAATATCAAAATCTAAATCTCTAACTTCGTCCCAAAGATAGACAGTGGGTTCGAATTTTTCCTCGGAAATGATGAAGGCAATTTGAACTTTGGGATTTATCTTGCGAAGATAACGTGCAGCCTCGATAGTCAGATCAAATACAAAAGCCCGATTAAATAAATTATATTGAGTGAAATATTGAGACACTAACTCCAATCCAGTATGAGTTTGACTATCAGCTTTAAGATGGACGGCGGTAAAAAGCTCCTGGGGGTAGTTCTTTAACAGTTGACAATACTGTCGAAACGAAGCGAGACCAACTTTTAAAAGCTGAGAAAGGGATTGGGAAGATACAGGAACATCCTTTCGAAATAGCCGCTGAAGATTGTCTTCGTGGATAATCGCAAAATCATTATCAACAGTTAGACGCAGGTCGGTTTCAACAGAAAAGTGCGAATTTAGGGCGGATTTCAAGGCTGCCAGGCTGTTTTCCGAATATTTGTCGAAGACTCCGCGATGCGCAAATATTTTCATCTCACACGGGAAACGAAATTAAAATTCGACCCGGAGCATGGGTCTCAACAGCAAAGTCAAATGCTTCCTTGAGATCTGTTGCAGAATTGATAGTAAACTGACGTGGGTGGATGAACTTTTGCAGATACTTTTGCATCTTGTAATCCGCCATATATGTTAGGCTCTGTTTGTAGTCGAAATATGTTGAGCGAGTTAGCCCTTTAATTGTGACCCCCCAGTTAACCAGTTTACTTACAGCTAATGACGGACGGGAATCACTTATACCGATAATTCCAATAAGCGATCCAGGAGCGCAAAGCTTTAAGCACACATCTAGCGTCCGTTGCATTTCAGGTCCGCCAACCGCCTCAAATATAATATCTGCTTGGCCTTCAACGTCTTGGGTATCTGTGTTAATCGTGTTAGCAAACTCGGAAAATTTAGCTAATTTACTGTCCCATATTCCGTACACAGTTAGAAGGGGTTTAGGAAGTTGATAATAACTATGGAGCACCATGGCAAGAAGGTAACTCATTGTTCCGTCTCCGACGATGGCTATTCGATGATAGTGCTGAGGGATTACAGTATTAAGTGAGTGGAAAATTATTGACAGAGGCTCAACTAAACAAGCCAAATCATCACCGACATTGTCTGGAACAGAAACTAACAGTTCTTTAGGATACGTTAAATAGTGCCTGGCTAGTCCGTCAGCTGTCGAACCCATATAAGGAAGTCCGGGATATATGTTCTCGCGACCTTTAAATTCCTTAGGAACTTGGGTAAGATCCCCAGCAACGGGAACAACCCTTTTTCCTGTCGCCAGATTAAGACACACCCCTTCATGAAGTGGAATAACAGGTAAACGCTGTTTAAGTTTTTCTTTGGCTTTCTGTCCCAAATAGTACTGAAGGTCTGACCCACAAATAGCGGATTTAAGCGTTTTAAGGACGGCTTGTCCTTTGGAACCAAGGTGGAAGGGTTCAACTCTTTTTCTGAAGACGAACGGCTCCGTTAGATAATAAGCAGTGTTTTTCTTGAAGGGATTATTTTGCATCATGAGATTCTAATCACCGTCTTGAGCGTCTTACCGGCTTGAAATAGTTTAATCGCCTTGGAAATATCTTTTAGGAGGAGCGTATGGGTGATTAGGCCTTTTAAGTTTATGCGTCTGTTGGAAATTAATTTCAACGCCTCGATAAATTGACTCCGGTTAGAAGCGTAAGATCCATAGATCTCTAACTCATTGTAATGTACAAGGTTGGTTGGGATATATCCCCCATCTGTGCCTTTGGGTAATCCAGCAAAAAATGAAACCCTTCCCAAAATGGCGGCTACTTCCACTGATAATTGCTGAGCAGCGGTATCGGGTGCAGCTACAATAACCACACTTGTCCCGTTCCCTTTAGTAAGTTTGAAGATTTTTGATTTAGGATCAGTTTTTGATGAATTAATAAACACGGCGTTTGGTAAAACTTTACGAGAAAGATGTATTTTCGACTCAAGTAAATCTAACATAATAATCTTACGCACCCCTTTAGATTGGGCTAAAAGAGCGTGCAAGTTTCCAATTGGGCCACAACCAATAATGACAACCGTGTCCCGGGGACTAATATTTAGCTTATCTTGACCATTGATCACACAAGATAAGGGCTCACAAACGGCTGCCTCAATATCTGTAACGTGAGATGGAATCTTTATTAGCACCTTTTGCAACACTGCTTCCAGGGGGATCAGACAATATTCAGCAAATCCTCCATCGGTGTAATACCCAATAGAATGGCCCTCCTTGGTTACTTGGTAACACATGTTTGCTCGACCAGCTTGACAGTATTCACATATGGTACATCCTACGGTAGTTACAACCACAACCCTATCCCCCACTTTTAGGTCAGTTTTTGTCCCAGACCCAATTGCGCTGATAGATCCCATTATCTCGTGTCCTGTAATGCGGGGCGGTTTGACTACACGATGGCCGTTAGTAAAAATTTTGTAATCTGTTCCACAAAAGCCACAAGTGTGGACCTTTAAAAGTATTTCTCCCTTCTTAGCAACTGGTGTAGGATAATCAGTTACGTATTGATAGTTATTTGGGCCACGATGGATCACTGCATTCATAATCAATGATTATCTCTCTCAATGTGGGAATAGGCAATAGTTGTGTATAATTTACTTATGAAAAACAAGTACTTAAACATAGGTGTAGTGGCAGAAAGTCAGAAAGAGCGGCAAAGCAGAATGAAATATTTGAACTATCTAGATAAATATTGCCGTGCTGGACGAAAAGTTCTAGATATGGGCTGCGGGGACGGAGTGGTTGGAGAGTATTTAAGAAGGCGGGGGCTTGAAGTATTGGGTGTAGATACTAATTCCGAGTTGATTGAAATCGCACGTAAGAATGGTTGCAAAGCAATAAAAGGGGATGCGATGAATTTTATAAATACTTCTAGAAATATCTTCGATATATATTTAATGCTAGATTTCATCGAACACCTGGAAATCTCGAGCTTGGAAACAATATTAGACAGGATACCAGGGCGTTCTGTAGTGATTATTAAAACTCCAAACGTTGATTGTTTAATGGGTGTAATCGCATACCTCTCTATGCCGTCACATAAGCAACCCATTGCAAAATCTGTCCTTAAAAATTTATTAATACAAAAAGGGTTTGAAGTAAAAAGTATCTTTTCTGTCGATTTTCTACTTAGTCCCATTTTCTCTCCAAAGTTAATATTCCCTAAAATATTAATTAAACTTTTTCCTGCCGTTTTTGATGGAGGAAACTATGTGTGTGTAGCATTAAAGAAACGTTGATGTAGTTTCACTTCCTGGCGTATATAAATATCCAATTATCATAGAGACCAACTTCTTTGGAAACAGGAGGAAGGGCAAGATTAAACGAAATATTCTTAAAACCAACATACCTTAAATCTTCTCTCACTTGTTTAAGACTTTTTGGAGTAATTACTACGTCATAAGTCCCGTTTGTGCCATTGGCGTCATAAGGATTCTCACGCCAACAGGAAAATGAGTGCCCTGGAGGTAATTTTTTAAGGTTTTTCTGAAAAACCATTTGCAAAGATATCTGTCCTCCGATCTTTAAAACACGAAGAAATTCTCTTATGAGATTCATACGAGTTTTGTGGATAGGTATATGATGAAGTGCTATTGTGGTGTAGACTAAGTCATATGTGTCCGAAGGAATACCTGCTAAGTCGTAACCATTATTGACGAAGTACTTAGTTTTGGAACGAATATTTTTAGTGTAAATTTTTGCTTTTGTAATGTTGTTTTCAGAAATATCTACACCATCAACTCGATTAACAAACTTACTCATTCTGCGAACCATTCTGCCAGGTCCACAACCAAAATCGAGGGCTATGATGTGTTTAGTGTTTTCAGAAAAGGGTTTAAGCAAATATTTTTCATAGTCATAGCTTTCATTCGCCTCAAAATGACCCACAACCAAATTTTTCTCGTCTATTCTGGCAAAGTGTTCATAATATAACTTTTGATATATGGCGTATATTTGGGTGTTTTTATATCCTGTCACACGGCATAAAATTCTGAATAAAGTCGGAGATAATCCCCAGATAAGATATAAATATTCCCTATGCACCAAAGCATCTAAAAAGACAGATGTTTTTCGATAAAGTTCGTGTATCGTATTAGCGCTCATATAATCCAAGGTATTGAGAGATAACGATTCTATCCCAATCATACTTTCTTTTAATTTCTCTTCTAGCCGCTTTTCCAAACCTGTCGACAAGTTTGGGATGTGAAATGAGATAGTTTACCTTGCCTGTTAGACCAGCCACATCTTCTTGTTCAACTAGGTAGCCAAACTGGCCATCTTTGATAATCTCATTTGAGCCATCGTTTTTACTGGTAATAATTGCTAAACCACAAGCCATTGCGTCAAGATAAACCTGACCCCAACTTTCTGCCCGACTCATGCTTACTAAAACGTGTGACCTTTGATAATACTTTTCCAGATCAGCGTATTTCACAAAACCGGCAAAGGTAACATGGGAGTCAATATCTAATTGACAGGCTAGGTCTTCAAGCTCCGATTTTTGAGGTCCATCGCCAATAATTGTCAAGTGAACTTTGGGATATTTCTCAATGATTCTAACCAGAGACTTAAGCAATAGTTCTGTTCCCTTACGTTTAGTAAGATAACCTAGAGTTAACAAGTGGAAAATGTGGTTATTTTTCTTGTTATATGGAGTAAAACTGAATTTTTGGGTATCTATGCCGATGGGAATCACGGTGATTCTGGGGGATGGAACTCCAAATTTAATAAGTTCTTGTTTGGCTACTTCATTAAGAGCTATAACATGATCCCCTCGCAATAGAGTAGCTTTGGATAAAAGGGCAAACAAAGGATCAAAAAAATTAATCAGGAGATTAAATACAGGATTTTCATTAGTAGCAAAAAAGGAATTTTTTTTTAAATCTTTGTTATCGTAGTCGACGGAGACCATAACCGGCCCGATTATCTTCTTAATTTTCAGACCCGGGATGAGAAATAAGGGGTTGAAGGTGCGACCGATACGAAAAGGAAAAAGGTGATGGACAATAGTGTAATGCTGTTGAGTAATGAGTCTGAGAGAAACCAATGTGTAAAAGGATATGAGTTTAAAATTGTCCCAAATGGAGGGAAAGAACGGCTTGGAGATAGAATACCGATAGTGCAAACTGGGCAGGTCTGGTTGTTCATCTAGCTTGGTGAGAGCTACAGCTTGTGTACCTGGCAAAAATTTTGAGATGCGAGTGAAGATGTCTGCTGCACAAATCATCTCGCTGCCGTAATTTTTACCGTAGAAATAGTGTATGGGAGCAAAAAGGACTTTCACGGAGATTGCAGTTGCATAAACTCTAAACCAGCTTGAAGGGAGAGGGGGCGACTGCTCAACCCCTCAATCATTTTTGTAGTAGCAAAGGTTGTATCTGGCATTCGAAGGGCTATACCAGGAAAATAATCACTTGAAACGGGCTCTAATAGCCTGTCGTCAAAGCCGAAAATTCGGGCAGTTATTAGACCGAATTCATAGCGATTAACTCGATCTCTACCTGCTAGGTGAAAAATTCCGCTTTTTCCGAGCTTAATTATTTTCCATATGTTTTCCGCCGCCTGGAGATTGTAGATGGGATTAACGTAAGTATCGTTAACTAGCTTTGTAGGCTCTGCCCGGCGAAGCCTATCTAGAAGCCAAGTAACGGCATTAGAGCGTTGGTTGGAGTTATTCCAACCATACATTAAAGTCATGCGCACTACAACATTTTTGGGATTAGCCTTTAAGACCGATCTCTCACCGATTACTTTGGTTCGTCCGTAATAGTTTACAGGGTTGGGAGGATCAGTCTCGGAATAAGGGGCGTTGAGACCGTTAAAAACTGCATTAGAAGAGGTAAAGATAAGTTGGCAGTTATGCTTTGTACATGCCCTAATGACGTTTTGGGTACCGAATACGTTTACTTTTTCAGCCTCTTTGGGATTTTTTTCGCAGTAATCAACATTACCAATTGAGGCGGCATGGATAACTATCTCGGGTTTGATTTTGGCAAAATTATCAGCAACTTGCTGGATATTGGTGATATCTATCCGGTGATAACGACGTTCTTTGTCTAAAGGAAGATCCTTGGAATATGAGGGGAAAATTTTAAAACTTCTGGGAGCAGTTGCTAATAACCCTTTTCCTAGCAAACCTGTGCTTCCTGTAATAAGAATTCTTTTTTCAATCGCCATAATCGTGAATTATACCTCTTTTGACGCAGTTGAAAGATCTCGGAGACGGGGATTGGTGCGATCACGATCGGAGATAGTGGGGTTCTTGATAGGCCAAGGGATAGCTAGGTCTGGGTCATTCCAAGCTACAGCCCGAGTATCTTTTCCATCGTAATAAGCGTCGACTAGATAAATGTAATCAACCGGTGTATTACCGATGACACAAATCGAGTTCGCAAGTCCTTTGGAAATAAATAGAGCATTACGATTGGTATCGTTAATTATAAAAGTCTCGCTTTTTTTAAATGTAGAAGAATCAGGACGAATGTCGACAATGGCAATGAAAATTTCACCAGATACTGGGTAGACCAATTTATTCCAGTTCTCGGCATGTAAGGCCCGGATGACATTAGGAAGTGAGCGAGAATGATTCCATTGGACAGGATGGAAGGAATATCCGAGAACGTCCTCCAGTTCATTAAGATGGAAAACCTCACGAAAAAAACCTCGGTTGTCGGTAAATGTAGGCCGCTCGAGAACAAAAAGTCCGGGGAGAGACGTAGGTTTCACAAATTGATTAGCCGTCATTGGATTAAATTTTACTCTCTCTGGCTCTAATTGACAATATTAGGAGAACTAAGAGAGTAGTTAACAAGCTAGCAAGAGAAATTGTAGAACCATAGACAACGTATTTTTGGGGAGTGAAAAATAGGCGAGCAGTGACAGGTTGAGCATGGGGTGGAAGAGAAAAGCTATTAAATAGTTGCTGGAATTTTTCTGAAACGTAGCTTTGGTCATTTACAGTGAGCGTCCAGGCTGGATGGTAAGCGTCTGTGAAAACTAATTGAGAAGCCTCATCCGTGGGGGGAAGCTGGATCACGTATTCTGACGACGATAAACGCTGATAATGTACTGGGGAGGGCCCGATTAAAATCAGGGGTTTAAAATTTGAATTTTCGTAGACCACAATTTCCGAGGTTCCCGCACTAACGCGTGAGAGATATGGGACCCCATCCAAAAAGTTAAGAAGATACTCCCTATCTGGAAGGCCATAGTTGACAAAGACATCGTCGTCATTGGCTTTGTCCTCTAGGGGAACAATAACGTATTTAATATTAAGAGAGTCAAGTAGTTCATTGGAGTTAGATTGAACAAAAAGGTCAAAAAATTGATGATTAACATCTCCTATTAACGAGCTTTTGTTTGGAGCTCTCACATGGCCTTGTGAGGATGCCATCATTGGACCTAGGATGTCAAAGTAAACCGTGTGAAGATCAATCTTAGGATGGATGTCACTATAATATCCCCACATACCTGCTGCTGGAATCCAAGCAGTGCGGAAAAAATCCTTTTGACCATGAAGAAAGTCCTTAAGAACGATAAAGTCTTGAGGTCTAGTTTTCGGGATAAATAAACCGCCTATTTGACCTGTGATTAGAGGTTTAATGTTCCATAAAAATAACGCGCCAATCCCCGCTGCAATTAACAAGGATATAATCTTATACGATCTGAAAAAAGAAACTAGAAAAGCTATTAATGCTGAATATCCGATCGAAAGAATTAAAAAAAACTTACTGGATTCTCTAAAAGCGTTGAAACCTGGGAAATGTTGAAACAGCCAGAGATATAAATTTGGGAATGGGCTGTCTGATTGTTTAGTAAGCAATATCCCCAGAACACTAATAAATAGGAAAAAATACGCCTCTTGGCTCTTGGTATTCAATATAAAGCCCAGAAGGGCCAATGTGGGAATAGTCCAAAAATAAACAGGAATTGGTTGCACGACTCCATTTGCGTATCCATGGCCAGCAGTCCACCAAGGTGAAAAAAACGCTATCGATTGTTTAAAAGATGCGTACTTGTCTCCAAATAAAGGTCTGGAGAAAGCAGGGTTGGTCTGAATTGATCCAGTCATTAAATAGGGAAAGAGCCAATACGAAGTGGCGAACGCTAGAAATATGAATGGCAAGGCAGTATGATAGAGAGTGCGTATCAGATTTTTTGAATAGTTCTCCTTTTTGACAACAAAGTAGAATATTAGATAGAAAAATAGAACAAAGGCGGTAACATAAAAAATTCTAAATTCATAAATTGATTGAAGAAAAAAAATTAACCCAGTTACTAATCCTAGTCTAATACTTTTTTTCTCTAATGCCTTGATAAACATTAAAAAGCAAACGGGAGCCAGGGCGTATGCAGCGCTAATTGAGAGGCTCCCGGTCTGAGTAAGTAGTGCATTAACATTAAACGAGTAAATAATTGACCCAATTATGCTCGATAGGTGTGATCTTGTTATATCTCTAATAAGTAAATAACTACCTAATGCAGGAATGAGAGCGACAGGAACCAAGAAGATTAATTTTGATACTAGGCGTGCGTCAAAACCCAATTGGGTAAGCGCTCCAAAAACCATGTAAATCGGGTATTGAGAGAAAATAAGGTCGATTTCACCCAGACCCGTTCCATACATTGACCAAATATTCGGAAAGTTAGCATAACTTATCCATGACTCTTTAAATCTGGTGAGTAACCTGGCGTCACCCCAACCGAAATATGAGTTTTTAAAAAACCACTGCCAGTGGGAAACAACTGATATGGTCAAAATGACCGCAATACAAAAGGCCGTCGTCTTACTAATGGTGACTCTCATTTTTTGAAAAATTGTCCTATATAGAGGCAGTTTGCATTTGCGTAATGGCTGTCGTAACCATCGCATAACTGAATCTCGGTAAATTGAACTTGTTTCCAATCATTCAAATATGAGATACGCTGCAGATAGTATTCGTTCGTGAAAGGCATTTTGTGAGTCATTATTAGTTTATGGAGAAATTCGTTAAATGAGGTTGGCACCGTAATAAAAAGCTGCCCACCAGGAGCCAATAGTTTTTTCAAGTTTTTAACTGCTGCAATAAACTTTTTCGGAGATTGTTCTTCTCCATAATCGTGCCCTATATGTTCGAACGTCGAAATACTAATAATTATGTCATACCTTTTTTGCGGGTTAAAACTCACTATATCTTCATTTATCACTCGAGGTACGATTTCGTATTTGTCCACAATGTCGTGATCAACATTGAAATAGTGTGATAAAACATTCCCAACTTCCAAAATGCTCTTGCCTTGGTACTTGTCTACTAGTTCTTTGGCTATTGGAATTTCCACAATTCTTTCGCCCGCTACAGTTCTATTGTAGGAGTGATAAAAATATTTATAAGTTGTTCCTTGAAACTCAAAACACCTGTTTGCCCGAAATATTTTGTAATATATTAATGCAAAAAAATCCACAATACTTCGAAAAATGGGATTGCTTCTCGAAAGGTTGATTATGAACCAGTAAATATTTTTGGGTGCGTTTTTTGACATAAATGCAGTTGAAATGGATAGATATTTAAACTATTATACATCTACTTTATGAGTATTTATTATGAAAAATATTGGCAAGAAAAGGAAAAAGATGAGCTAAATGACTTTAAGTACAAGTGGCCAAAGATAAAAGAGGTTTTCCCAAAACTAGTAAACGGAAAGATTTTGGATTTTGGTTGCGGAGCAGGCCGGCTACTACAGGAAATTGTTAAATCTTTTCCTAACAATCAATATGTGGGGACCGACCTATCACAAGAAGGGTTAAAAAGAGCAAAAACCAATCTTCCCAATATCAAGTTTGTAAAGACGGAGGGTGGAAAGAGATTACCCTTTTTAACGAGCGAGTTTGACACAATTTTAGCTACAGATGTTATTGAACATGTTTATGACGTTTCAACCCTATTGTCTGAATGGCATAGGATATTAAAGCCAGATGGAAAAATTATAATTAGCACCCCTTATTTTGGATTTATAAAAAATATAATTGTAGATATGATTGGCTTTGAAAAGGTATTCGACCCCACTGGTCCTCACATTCGTTTTTTTACAGACCAGTCTCTTAAAACTACTCTAGCAAAGCATGGTTTTAAGGTCTTGCAAACTAGCCACTTTGGAAGATTTTTTCCTATATCTCGAGGAGTATTAATGGTAGCTAAAGGAGTAAAATGAAAAATAAATCGATTGTATATGTGAATTACTCCCCCTACGAAAACTCCGGGAAAATGTTGGATTTCCTCCTAGAAAACTTTAAGTATGTTTTTATGTTCTCTATCGGCTTTCATGATTTGGGAGTAAATAACCCAAAAAACAAATTGTTAATATACATCAGAGGAAAAATTGTAGAAGAAAAGCCTTTTTACCATATGCCAGTGCCCAGAAGTTTAGTTTTCTTGCTTCTTCCTCTAAGATCTGTCCTCAACTTATTCCAAATATTCTCAGCCATTTCTTATTCTACAAAAAAATATATAAAAATTGATTATTTCCTTTCGGTAAATGCGTTTACAGCCTGGATTGGTTTGATATTAAAAAAGCTTAAATTGGTGAGTACTACTGTTTTTTGGATCTGGGATTATTACCCCTTAAAATATCCCGACCCGATAGTTGTTCTAATGCGATGGCTTTATTGGCAATTAGACAAAACTGCGACATTTTCGGACTGTGTCGTCTATCTCAATAATCGTTTAGTAAAAGTCCGTCAAGACGCTGGGATGATTCTTCCTGACAAAAAACCGCTTGTGGTCCCCATTGCTACAAACTTGTGTCGCAGATCTGAGAGAAAACCCCTTCCTATTAGATTAGGATTTTTAGGAGTTCTTAAGAAGAGTCAGGGACTTGATTTATTATTTGATAACGCTTTGGATATAATCAGTAAGTTTCCTAGTATCAAAATCGAGATTGTGGGCTCAGGTCCAGATGAACAATATTTTCGCGCCCGCGCTAAAATATCTCCAATTCCTTGCCATTTTCATGGATGGTTACCTGAGGATCGGGCCAATAAGATTTTATCCAAATGTACAATTGGGATAGCCCCATATTTACCAGAAGAAAGAAGTGTTGCATATTATGGAGACCCCGGGAAAATAAAAAACTATTTAAGTGTTTGTTTACCTGTTGTTACAACCAATGTTTTTGATTTTTCAAAAGAATTAGAAACAAGTGGAGCCGGCATAATAATTGGCTATAGCAATCCCCAAAGCTTAATAAAAGCTATTGGAGAAATTACAGATAACTATAAAAAATATATTGAGTGCGTAATAAGCTTGAGCAAATGTTTTTACTATAAAAAATTATACATTAAAATGTTTAACTAAACTATGACCAAAAGCTGTCCAACAATTTCTATAGCCATTCCCACCTTTAATGAGGGGCCCAATATTAAACGCTGCTTGGATTCAATATTTAGGCAGAAATATCCAGGTAAGCTTGAGGTTTTTGTAATAGACGATAATTCTATTGACAATACAGTCGCAATTGCTAAAAAGTACCCCGTTGTCATTCTGAAAAATGGGACCCACGATTTGGGAATAGGTAAAAAAATCGGATTTGACCAAGCAACGGGAAAATACTTTTTATTTATGGATGCAGACATTGATCTATGTGGAACGAACTGGTTTACCAAACTTATTAACCCCCTTGAGGCCGATTCAACTCTTTGTAGCTCTTTTACTGGTTATTATGCCTATCCAGATGATAAACCTCTCAACAAATATATTACTTTGGATTTTCTTCAAAGAGACCCATTGTTTATTTGGTTAACCCCTTCCCTTAACGAAGTAGTCATTGAAAAGAAACAACAATGGTGGGTATGTAAATACACACTTACTAAAATGCTAACATCGGGAATGTGTGTCCACCGCAAATCTCTTTTGGATAAATACGTAAAAGATAAACAAAAATTTATGGAACTTGACACTGTAGCAATTTATGTCAAAAACGGGCACGACCGGTTTGCCTATGTACCCAATGCGGGGATGCACCATCCGTTTATTGACACTCTCCGAAGATTGGTATTTAAGAGAGTGAGAAATTTATCAAATATGTATTTTGATCAGAAGGATGCTAGGCAGTGGACTTGGATAGACTGGAGTAAACCAGCTGATCTTTTAAAAATATTTATTTGGGTAATTTACGCAAATTCTATTATATTGCCATTTTTAATGGGAATTTTTAAATCGATTAAACATAAAACTTGGGTTGCAATGTATGAATTACCCTTTACCCTAATTACAACCAATCTTCTAATATGGGGTTTTGTGTCAGCAAAAAACGGCCGAAAATTATTGACTAGAGTTTTTGCAAATTAAATAGTTTTCTAACACTAAATATTCAAGTCCAGAATTCTCAAAAGCATGTATTGCTTCTTGGGGACCCAGGACTATCGGTAAACCATGGAGGTTAAACGACGTATTTAAAACTGCTCCAATACCCGAAAGTTTTTCAAATTCAGAAATAATTTTATGATATCGTGGATTCCAGTCCTTATCTACCAATTGTGGCCGCACAGTAAAATCGGAAGGATGTATCGCAGCATTGATTTGTTTTTGAGCTGTTATTGTCGAATTAAAGGTCATAATCATATAAGGTGCAAGAATATTTTTAAAATTAATAACATATTTCTTACCACGTTCTTTGAGAATTGATGGAGTAAATGGCATCCAGAAATCCCGCATTTTCATCTGATCATTTATTATTCTCACTGTATCTATGTTGGATGGATTGGCTAATATACTACGGTTACCCAAAGCCCGGGCGCCCCACTCCATTCTTCCTGCTAAATTTGCCACTATTTTATTGCTAGCCAGAAGTTGTGCGATTTCTTTTTCTATTTCGCCAACATATTTTATTTTGTATTTGGAAAAATAATGGTTCTTCATTAAAAACTCTTTTATTTGAGTATTAGTGAAAGATGGACCTAAATAGAGTGAACCCAGGGATTTGATATTTGGGACAATTTTATTTTGGCGACAATAATCCATATAGCCTAGATAACAAGCCCCTATTTGAGTCGATTCGTCGCCTGCACTTGGACAAGGAAAAAATTTCCTAAGTTCTGATATCTCACTAATCTTCAAATTGGCTTTAACATTCATCGCTACTCCGCCTCCGATACAAACAGTTGTCAGTCCTGTCTGTTTAATAGCCGCTTTCACCCATTCGCAAATCCGGTCTTCGGTCAATTTTTGAAATGCCCCAGCAATATAATCAAAACGTTGTTCTTTCATTTTGGTATGCAAAAACTTCGAAATATAATGAACGTCAAACTTGGATTTGAAACGCAGAGGATTGTAGGGATCCAAAATAATTAAATCTTTTATTTTTCGAAACACCGGGCTTACACCATAGTCTTTTGCATATGGAGCCAAACCCATTACTTTATATTCATGCTCTCCTCGCTTCATCCCCAAATACCCCGTAACTTCTTGATATACTAGACCTAACGAGGCATTCGCTGTAGTTTCTGCTAATCTTTCCCATTCTCCATTACGCACCGTACTAACCGATGCACAAAGTAAATCTCCTTCGCCGTCTATAGATAGGACCAATGCGTCCTCATGATTAAATGAACTAGCGTAATAAGCAGCTGCTGCATGCGACGCATGATGTTCGTAATTATTAATTTTGGATACATCAATTTTTAAATATTTAGCTATGAATTTCTTTTTTTCAGAAATTGTCTTTCCGCATATTAATCTAAATGCTATCCGGTACAAAGGTCTTGCTAGATTGTTTAAAATTGGAAACTGATATTCTAAGCTGCCCCACAGACTGCGAACGGATCCAAGGGGGATATAAAGAGCGTTGGCTAATTTTAATATTGGGTCGTTGTTTAAAACCACATTCTCACTAAATACCGGCAGCCCCCATCGCAAGGGAAGTACCACCATGGCCAAATCTTTTCCTGTTATACCCTCGGATTTAAGTAAATAGTCAATTGCTTTATAGGGAAAACCTATATAATTTTTGATCGCTAGAAATCTTTCCTCACTAACAGAACTTATTATCTCGCCATTTTTTAAAAGAGATGCAGTGGCACAATGGCCGTCATGGATTCCTAAAATATATATTGGTTTAGTCATAATTTTGTTAAAATTTTGTTCCATAAATATCTAGTTGCAAGTTTCGTGGCACCTTTTTGAAGTTTTTGATACTGTTGACGAGAATAATAATTTATAAAAAGATTACTTATATTTTGATTATTTGTAAATATTAATCCGTTATGAGCGTGGGTAATCAAATTGTCCAAACTACTACCAGTACGCGCTATTGTTGGCGTCCCCATAAGGCCCGCTTCCAAGACTGTCAGCCCAAAGCCTTCTTTGTAAGATGGGTGCAGTAAAAAATGGCACTGGGCTAACAGTTTATATTTGGCCTCTTCGGTCAGTCTTCCGCAAAAGGTGACATTTTTGCTTATTTTTAAGTCAAATGCCAGATTTTTTAAAAAATCTAAATATTCATTTCCTGCCAAGCCAATAATATACAGATGAAATTTAGGTAATTTCTTCGCTATATCAGCAGCAGCAGCAATCGCCGATTCAACCCCTTTCATTTTTACCAATCTACCCAAGAAAACAGCTGAGGGAAATGAAAATTTCTTAACATTTGGTCGTTTTTTAAAATCAATTCCTAAGGGGAGAATTTTAATATTGGAGTTTTTATTTAAATCAAATATATCTTTCTTGGTATTTTGTGATATGGCCCAAGTTTCGGTATTGTGGTAAACGTAATAAATAACTTTTTCTAGGAATTTACCAATTAAACTAATTGGGAATGGAAACATTTTGTCCCAAATGGGTCCCGCCACTTCACAAACCAAAAGCACATTTCTAGCTCTGGAATAAAATGGGGTAAAAAAGGGCAGGCCGTGAATTTCATCAATAACCATATCTATCTTCTGTGTATGGATTAGACGAAACGCTTTGAGAATCGCTGCGGATAGAAATAGCGGGTACGTAAATATTAGTTCAAACACAGTGAATCCTAAGTTTGGACTCACCCTAATAAATTTAACTCCAGATAACATTTCGTTGCGAGAGCATCCTGGAAAAGTATTGCATATCCAACATACTGAATGACCAGTTCTAGCCCAATGTTTTGCGTATTTGAATGTTATGACCTCTGCTCCCCCGGAGCGAGGATTTTTCGGGTCGCGCCAATCAAGGATTAAAATATTCATTGTGTTGAGTATATTATAACTTCGGAATTTTGGAAGATTGGTAAAAGCATATATTTAGAGATGTCAATATATTGTGGAGAAATAATATAGCTAATATTATTTTCAGACAAGAAATCTTTTGGTTGTAAAGTCATTCCTGAGAAAAATTTGTCCCGGAATTGTTGGCGGGGTCTAGTATCAATACTGGATGATGTTAAAATCATGCTTTCTGCAATGAACACCGGCTTGCTAGACAAGGCCGAAACAACAGCATTGGTGGAATATGATGGGTGGGACAAGACTGTTCCCTGAGGCAATCGGGCTAGAGTATCGAGAGCTTGAACGAAACCACGGGAATAACTTACTGTGTAAGGTGGGTTGAGATATTGGGAGTTGATATAAAGCGCCGAGGGGAGGGAAATTAAAATAAATAGGACAACTACGAGTCGGGGAAAGCGTGAGAGAGAGATGGCTAAAAGCAGACTTAGGAAAAAAACGGAATAATAGCTAAATTGGATGACGTTCCAGCTGCTACCGCTTTGGGCTAGAAGTAGAGGCAAAATAATTCCCAAAAAAGTCAAGATTTTAAGAAGGTAATTTTTGGGAGCAAAAAACCCCAGGAGCCGGGGGCCGAAGTTAATAATTAAAAAGGCCACCACTCCCTGAAAGTAGAGCTTAAAAATGCCCAAATAATTACGAATGGATAAATATGTTTGCCGAGCTAGCTCCCAAGCGACAAGATTAAATCTATCCGGGCTTTCATACATAGATTTGATTATCCATAACGGCTTAAAAATAAAGGTGGCCTGCCCGCCAGGTTGATATAAAAGCCAACCGACAGGAAGAGAAAAAAGCACTGACCAAAGAAACGCGCGAAAAAAATATTTGTTCCGCCAAGAAAAGGCTAAGAGCCCCAGTTCCCAGAGAATCCAGGCGTAAACTTTGAATCCCATGAGCAGTCCGGATATTAGTCCGACTAAAACAGCCGGCCGACGACGGATTAAAAACAGGAGTAAAACCATGAGCAGAATGTAAGAAGAGAGGAGCTGGTAATTTACCAGGCGAGTAGAGTATTCATCCATCCAAGCGATGGAAGGATGGAGATTAACCGATCCTAAAAGTGGGCCCAGATAATAGTAATTTCCTAAAAAATTAACAAATAGGATGGCTAAAACCGCGGGCAATTTTCCGGCTTGGGTCAGAACGAAAAAGTAGACAAGAATTGACAGAATAATAATCATGACTGTCGGGGCAATACCAAAATACAAGATAAAGGGATCTATTTGAGTAACCTTTTGTATTGCGGCTAAGATCAGATTAATAAAATAGTGATAATTCTTAATGACCCTGCCAGAGTAATTTGGATCCATGGGAGGGAGAGAATATTGCAGGCTTTTTATGAGAGCAATATTGTTAACTCCATCGTTGTGGTGAGCTCCAAAAAGTCTGATGTCTTGATTTATGCTTTTGGCGTAAGGTAAAAAAACGCTCCCGTTCCATAACACACTCCCCACAGTTAATATTATAACTAGTAAGTTTTTGTTTAGATTTATGATTGTAATTATAGTTTAAAAAGGCAATGTATAAAAGTTTAGGGGCATATATGTGGCGACACGCGCGCTACCGGAGCTGGATAAGTATTTGGTATCTCTGTGAAGTATTTTGCCAGTAATATCACTGTAGAGAGTTTTTGAGGAAAAACTGGTCGGAACGGAAAGGCTTGGCATGGGAAATTTTGGCCCACAGTTACAAGGACGGAGGTGATCACTTTGAAGGAGAAACTTTAATATGTCGAGAGCTATTAGGTGGTGTTGACCCGGAAATTAAGCTCTGGGTCAAATCTCCATTTACGTTTGCTGTCGTCGTCATAATATCTCAAGATGTGTAGACGATAAAAAATGGCTAGGGTATCAACGGCCATGTTATACGCAAAAATAAAAAGTTTTGAGCTGGTAACAATCGAGTTCTTGCCAAAATCTAATTCTATCTCAACAGGAGCTTCAAAAATCCTTTTGAATCCCAAGTGGTAAGCCACTGCTAATATTTCAATGTCAAATGCGAAGTTTTTGACTATAAGCCTGGGCATTACTTTTTCTAGAACTTCACGACGATAGCACTTTAGACCAACTTGGGTGTCTCTAACGTTTAAGCCAAACAAAGTTCTAACGCCCATTTGATATCCCCAGGACAAGATCCGGCGCTGCCAGGGGTAATTAACTTTAGAGACCGGGTGACGTTTTGAACCGACGATGATGTCTGCGTTATACCACTCAAAATGTTCCAAAATCATGGAGAGTCCATTGGGATTAATATCCATTCCCGAATCGATAAAGGCGATTATGTTTCCCCTGCTTTTGGCCATGCCAAACCGTACGGCGTGGCCTTTGCCTTTATTGGTTGGGTATCCCACCACTTTGACCCCGGGTACTCTGGAGGCGTTCTTGAATGAGTCGTCTACATATCCATCGACTACCGCTATTAACTCGGAGGAATATCGAAGTTTGTTTAGCACTTGTTTGATACGGCGTAAGTCTTTCTCGATAGTTTTCCCTTGTTTATAAATTGGAACTATGATTGATAATTTGGGCTTCATTTTAACTTACCCAATATCCTCGGGCGAAGAGGGATGAAGCTCCCCGGGCTGACGCCCGGGGTATCTTCTCCCTGCTGCTTCGTCGGGAGCGAAATCCCTCCGAAGCAGAAATTTCTTCGCATTCATCCTCGGGCTTACGCCCGCGGTTTTCTGCGAAGGGGGATAAATTAATATTTTCTTTGTGTTTCATCACATTCTAAACTTTTAATAACCACTCGTAGAGTGGAACGACTTCAATATGAAAGCCCTCCCGCTCAATATTTTGTTTTTCTCCCTCGGTCACAAGGATTAATTTGGTGGGTTTTTTCTGTTCGACGGAAGCGGCGGCTAGGGCTCTTAATTCCCGTTCTTTTGAATCTTTTGCATTAAAATACTGTGATACTTGGATTAACGTACTTTCCCTGGGTAAAAAGAAATCTACTTCAAAATCTTGAGTCGTTTTGTAATAATAAATGTCTTGATTCTTTCTTTTTAGCTGTAAGAACACTATGTTTTCCATAAGTTTCCCCTTATTTTCAGAAAAACTGAATCCTACTGACTGGGATAATCCCGTATCAATGCTGTAAATCTTCTTGGCCGCGATCTGTTGTTCTTTAACGGAATACGCATATTTATTAACCACAAAAAACAACCAACTGTTTTCTAGGTGGTCAATATAACTTTTGACAGTATTGACGCTTCCTAACTTAAGAAGCTCTTTGAGTTTATTAAACGAAACCAGGGTAGAAATATTGCTTACCAAATAAAAGGTCAACTCTTTTAAACTTTTGACGTTATCGAGCTTGTAACGGGCCGCGATGTCACGATATAGCACGTCATCATAAAGCGTCTTGTGGATTGCGAGCTCGGGATACTTTAATGCATCCGGAATTCCGCCGGAAGCTAAATACTCACCTGAAAGTTTAAGAAGTCGGCCTCTTTCTTTTGTAGTTAGAACCTTTAAGCTGGGGATCTTTACTTTGTGGAACTGTAAAAACTCCCGGAATGAGAAAGGGAAAAGCTCTACTCTGACAGAACGGCCTGTCAACCGGGTACCCAGTTCTTGACTTAACAATGAAGCATTCGAACCGGTAACAACAAATTTATACCCTTGGTCATGAAGACGGCGGACAAACCGTTCCCATTCCGGCACATTCTGGATTTCATCAAACAGAAACGTCTTTTTTTCTCCATATAGACTAATCAATGTTTCATACATTAGATCAAAATCCTGGACTTGAAAATGCAAAAGCCGCTCGTCTTCAAAGTTGACAAAATAATACTCACCGTCGAGATATTTACTGGCTAGTTGTGCGAGCAATGTGGACTTTCCTACTCTCCGTAAACCAGTGATAACCGTAATTTGAGGCGTTGCGACAATATCACCGAGTTGATCCAAAACTTCCCTTTCAATGCCTAAGTCCCGGGATTGAAAAGCTTCAAACTGCTCTTTTAATACTGAAGATAAAAGGTCTTTCGTCATAATAATGTAACTATACTATAAATAGTTTTCACTGTCAATGAAAACAATTAACGATTTGTTTTCAGTTCAACCTACCCAATATCCCCGGGCGAAGAGGGAGAGAAAAATAATGAAGGCCAGAGCGAAAGTGCCCAGGACGATTTTACGGGCCAGAGGAGAGCGGGAAAGCAATTCTCCTATGAGTAGGAAAGAGGGAAAGCAGAGGAGAACATAGCGGGGTAAGGAGGTGAAGCTGCCGGTGAGAGTGGGGGTAAGGTAAGCTAGGAAATTGAAGACCGAGTACGACAGACGGTGCTTGATGAACGAATAAACGGTGGTAACCAAAAAGACGATGCCGCTGACAAACTCCAGAACGATAGTCAAGTACAGTGGATCGGCCCGGTTGACGGTGAAGAGCATTTTGACATACCGCCAGAAGACCTGATACAACAGAATAAGTTTTTCACTGCGGAGCTGGGCGAAATTCACCTGGACATGGAAAAAAGCCAAGGGGTCCCCCGTTGTCCTGTTTAGGTAGATCATATAAATCCCTAGGCCTAACGGAATCAGTAGAAGTGGCAAGAAATGCTTGAAACGCCGGCCTTGCTGCCACCATTCAAAAAACAGGGCCGGGAGAAGAAAGATGCCGATGAAGCGGGTGTAACTGGCCAAGGCGCCGAATATACCCGCCAGCAGCCAATGCCGAGTACGAGCGCTGTAGAAGGCGGCAACGGTTAAGAAAAAGAAGAGGCCTTCGGTGTAGATGGAAGTAAAGAAAAAACTAACCGGGAACAGCAGCAGAGCCAGGATGGTCCATTTGACTACGTCCGATGAGTAATCCAGCCGGATGAGCTTAACAAATAAGTACAGACCGGCCAAAAAGAATGCCGTTGAAACTAAAATGCCGGCAGTGACGGCATTATTGAGAAATGGCAGGGTCATCAATTTACGCATGATGGTCGGATAAAGAGGGAAAAAGGCTTGCTGAGAGTAACCATAGCTACGGCGGGCGATGTAGGTGTAATGCATGCCGTCAAAGTTTTGGCGGGAATACAACCAGGGTTTCTCGACATAGCCTTGGGTACCGCTGCCTAAGTATGTCTCGCGCAGAGGCAATGAGGAATATTGAGCGGCAATGGTAACAACGAGGATTGCGGCTTGCCAGAGGACAAAAATCTTAAACAGGCGGGAAAAACTCACACTATTAACTCCTTCCATCGTTCTAATAAGTAAAACGGAATAGAGCGCACTTCATATTGTAGCCCATCATGCCGGTACCGCTCTACTTGTAGCTGATCCCAAGACACCCGGATAGGCACTACCTGCGGATCGATTTTTAAAAGGCTAAAAAGAGACTTCATTTCACGAATCCCGCCAGCCTTAACTTCTATGGCAATCAGTTTGTTGCGCAGTTGGACACAATAGTCTACTTCCGCACTTCCCTCGTCTTTATTTCTAGCCCAATAATAAACGTCTTGCGGCCGGCTTGAGGAGCCGGCTACTAATGTCTGACCAACTACCTGTTCCATAATTTTTCCTTTATAGCCCCCGGTTAGCAATTCTTGATAGTTGTTATTAATTTGGTTAACTAATCCTACGTCTAGCCAGACCAGTTTTTTTGAACGTTTGTATTTACGGGCAAGCGGTAAAACGGTAGAGTTGATAGCTATTATTTGCCGCAAAAGCATTACTTGCTCCGCTTTCCGCACCGCCTCACCGATCTCGCGGCTGCGATACCCCGACTCCCCAAAATTGTGATAATTGAATAGTCCCCCCGCCAGGCGCGGCCCAATTTCTATAACCAATTCGAGATATTTGCGTTCTGCCCCCACCGCATACCTTCCAATATCTTCTGCGTAAGCTGTTTGCAGACGGGTAAGCACTTGTTGGGCTGCCAAGTAATCTTTGTTTGGCACCCAGCGCGCGACCACTTCCGGCATTCCTCCCACGGTTAAGTATTCTTTAAACCACTCTTGCGCTAAAACCGCGCCGGTCAAAGTTTCACCCCAACGGACTGTTTGCAATTCTTGGACAAGGTCAAGCTGGCCAACGGCCCGCAAAAACTCGAAAAAAGTCAATGGATACAGGTAGCGGTAGTCTACCCGACCTACGGGGATCGTCCAATTATCGCCTAACTTGGCTTCGAGCAGCGAACCTGCGGTTATCAAATGAAGACCGGGTTTTTCCTCCGCAAAAAATCTTAAAAGTTCCAATACATTTTTGGATTCCTGAATTTCATCAATAAACAGCAACGTTTGGCTTTCGATGATATTCTGGCCCATAACCAGTTTGACCCGCTTGAGAAAATCGGCCACGCTGCTTGCGGCGTTGAAGACGTTGTACTGATCCTTTTTTTCTAAGTTAATCTCAACGCATTGGGGAAAGTTATCACTAGCCCACTGGCGGATTAAACTGGTTTTCCCCACCTGACGCGCTCCGCGTAAAATCAAGGGCTTGCGACCTGGCATTTGCTTCCATTTAGATAACTCTTCTTCTAGCTTGCGTTTGAACATAGTACCAGTTTATTACATTTTAACAGCTTTTCAAGTACCAGTTTAGTACTTATTCAGCGCTTCCTGGTAAACTTGCAAAGTTTCGGCAGCTGCTTTGGCCCAAGAAAACTTGGTAGCTTGGGTCGGGCCATGGTTGGATTTGGCGTTCTTGATAGCTCTGGCCATGTCTTTAATGTCGGTGGGGTCAAAGTAAGTAGCGGCATCGCCGGCGACTTCAGGAAGCGAGGAGGTGCGGCTACAAGCCACGGGGGTGGCACAGGCCAGAGCTTCCACCACCGGCAGGCCGAAACCATCGGCTAGGGACGGCTGGCAATAGACAGTGGCCAAATTGTAAATATCCACCAGTTCTGCATCCGCTACAAATCCCAACCGCCGCACATTTTGCAACGACATACCCTGCAAATGCTTCAGCTCCGGGTGGGAGAGGTCCATTTTTTCGAGTTCCTTGGCCTGACGGCCAACCATAACCAACGGCAGTTTGGCTAGCCGAGCGGCAGTGATTAAATTGGGAATGTTTTTGTTGTAGTTGATGTCACCAACGTAGAGAACGAATTTTTTAGGCAGGTGGTATTTGTTTTTGGGTTTGGAAACATGTTTGAATATGGGATCAGCGGCTTCATATATCAGTTTGAGCTTGGCGTGGGGGATACCCAGATACTTGTAGATAGTTTTAACGCAATGATAGGAAACGGTGATCACCCGATCGACGTTGGCCAAAGCTAGTTTCTGCAACTGCAGATTGAACCAGCCGCGGATCCCCGGAGGAAAATGATCAGGAAATTCTAACGGCATCACATCGTGGATTGTGACTATTGTTTTGGCATTCTTGATAATAGGCAGGGTGTGTTTAAAAAGATCGAAGTAAGGATAATGGATAATTTCTAATTGACCTAATTGATCTAATCGACCTAAAGAATCAACTTCCAATATTTCGACGCCAAAGTTCTTTGCTTGTTTTTTAAGCTCTGGCAAGAGACGGCGAGTGTAGAAACCTACTCCGCGGACAGCGTTGGCGTCATGAAGGGGAGTCGTAACAAAACCAATTTTTATCATAATGATCTTTGCCAATATTTAATGTAAGCCATGGCGAGAGTGAGGCCGGAAAAGAGGGCGAAGACAAAGCCGGGGTAGCCATCTACCAGCCCCAAGTGACGGAAGTAGATTTTCAAAAAAGTGAGCAGAGGGAGCAAAATAAGATAATTAAGAGCATTGAGCAAACTAAGCTTTTCGTGGCGGGCTTGCATTTGGGAGGCAGCGAAAGACGAGTAGCGGTTAACGCCGTCTAAATACTTGGCGAAACTGGTGTCGCGGTAGTGCAGTAAATCGTGCTTAAGATGGCCGACCGGCCCGGTCACCTGCGCCTGCTCGTGCACGTCGGCTGCGGGAAGACGGCCCATTCCTTTGCGGTACAGGCGGAGGGTAGGATCGGGGTATTGGCCGCCTTTGGTTAAAAAACGAGTAAGAAACCAGTTTTTTCGATTCACCCAGTAGCCATTGAGTGCTGGGCGCTGAACGCTGAGCGTTGAGCGAATTTCGCTCGAGAGTTCGGGAGACACGACTTCGTCGGCGTCCAACTGAAGTATCCAGTCCCCGTGGGCCGCGTCGATAGCTATATTTTTGTTGATATGAAAGTTAGCCGGGTTTTCGCGAATAATAACCTTGGCATTATGTTTTTTGGCAATTTGCACCGTCTGATCCGAAGACTTGCCATCCACAACTACAATTTCGTCAGCGATATCTTTTACCGCCTCTAGACACCGGCCAATATTGTCCTCCTCATTATGGGTGGCCAGGACGACAGAAAGTTTAGGGGTTTTCATATGTTTTTAAATTTATTAATCCATCTATTACAAAATTGGTCTGTAGACATAATTTCCGGCTTATAATCGCTGTGATAATGGAACCGCCGCCAGTATGATAAGTCTGACGATGAGCAAGTTTCATCATTATATATTTTCCAAAGTGTACCGGTATCCTTTTGATCCTGAATTACAAGCTTATTCCCGCTAGGGGGTTCACAATTAATTCCAAACTGCACTACCAATGTGCCGGTTGGTAGTTGCTGTGGACAAATTTGGGAAATATGTATTCGGTCGTAATTGTACGGACCAGATAAACTTATCAGCCTAGGTTTGTCGCCTAAAGTGGACTGTGAGAAATACATAACTTGCTGTAATACTTGTAAGGGCTGCGCGGCAATTACCGTTACTTCTCCGGAGGTTTTGATCAAATAATTAGCCAGTATTCTTTCTCCCAGAAAACCGGTCTCGGCGGCAGTGACAGGATATTGATAGAAGAAAAAGTGGAGGAAATTTAAACTTAGAATGAGATAGCCCACAATAACGACGGGCAATAATTTTTTGTGGCTGGTAAATTTAGTTATCCCGGCAGCGATTAACAAGAGTAATCCCGGTAAAAAGGGTGCTCCTCTGTACATATTTGCGGGCAGGGAGTTGTTGACTAGAGTTCCCACGGGTCCTAGCGTTATCAAAAGCGCGGCCAAACTAATCCCGGGCATACCCATACCTAATCCTAGAGCCGAAAAAAACAAATCTGGTAAATAAGCTGCGCCATGGAAGGTCAACCTCTGATTTGAGGACGGATCGCCTGAAAACAATAAATAATCCGGAGACCAATAATTCCAATATTTTTGGAGAAGTAGACGTGTGAATTCTGCTGGCTTGTTGAGAAAAATAAAACTAAATGGGTTGGAGATAGATGTCCGGCGGGCCGTGTCAATCGTTGCCCCAATTTGAGACCAGGTGGAAAGCCTGATTTCTTGGCGACGACGGGAAAAGGTGCTTCCGGGGATAGTAAAGGCGAAATATATATACCCTGCCACAAATAGTCCGAACACGAGCCAAAAAATTATGGCTACAGAAATTTTGAATTTCTTTCTGGTAAATCCAAGCCAGATGGGCAAAATAAGTCCCATGATAATAGTAAATGGTTTAGTACCGTAGTAAGCCAGAAAGGCCAAATCTAAAAAAATAGCCCCCAAAAATGCAGCCAGGGCAGTGTTTTTCCAGAAGATGTTAAGCGATAACGAAATCAACAACAAGGCTAGTGGTGCTTGAGTTAGAGAGCGAGAAAATATAATCGACCACGGTGAATACAAAAACAACGCGAGAAATACCAATGCCAATTTTTTGTTTGCGGTTAGACGGTAAACAAGGATGGTCCATAATAAAATTGTTAGTAAGTTGATTATGACCATGGGCAGGCGGGCTATGTATACATTCACCGGCAATAATCTTTGAAAGGGTGATAAGAGCAAGGAGAGGAGCGTGTCATCACCAGTTTCTACTTGGTTTTTTATAAGTGAGATAGGAAATTTTTCTCCCAGGGTATCAGTACCAAAATAGGCGTAGGACCTGGCGATCATGACGGCATCCATTTCGTCATGATTAAGTCCTGGAGGTACTTGGTCCAACCATATAAACCGGATTATTACGCCTGGCAGCAGAACTAAAAAGAGAAGAAAATATTTCATCTAGTTGCTGATTATTTTGAAAGCCGGGCTACTATTTGGAAAATTAATGGTTTTAACTATATTAACACCTACGTCGGGAATGTCTTCGGGAGCGGCTACGATGAGCGAGGAGTGAATGTCGCTGACTTTGGACCAGGGCGTATCAGCAAAATGGAATTTGGAGTAATCGCGAACAGTGGAGAAATTGTATTTGTCCCGGAAAGTGAGAGAGTGATGACCTTGGAACTGTTGGGGCGGGTATTTGGAATAAAAGAGGAAAAGAATGTAAGGCTGATCGTACTTGTCGGTAACTAAGATCTTTTCATACCTGTCCTGAACCGACCCCACGTAAGCTACCAACTCTTTGAAGCCGTACTCCCAGGCGTAAGGATAAGTTTGAGGATAGTGAACGTAATACTGGTGCAGATATCTAGTTACTTGCCATAAATACACAAATCCCAAGACACAAATTCCAAATAATTTCCAATGTTTTAAAGTTTCAAAAACACCAACCGAAATAAGGATAGTTAAGGGAATAACCATGGCGTGAGCGCGCAGGGCGTGGGGGGTTTGAAAAGTGATGGCGGAAGCGAGAGGGGCTACTAATAACCACAACCATACCAATTTGGTCTTTGGTCTTTGGTCTTTGGTCCTTAGTAGATAGGCCGCGCCGAGGGCTAGAAAGATAAAATCGGTGAAGTAGAGAAGGCCGGTTTCGGGAACGCGGTTGCGGGGAATGACGTCGCCGTTGACAAACAGGAAATTGCCGAAGAAATGGTCGGTGTAATTTTCTAGAAATTGAATGGTGTACAGAACAGGACGGTTGTGCAAAACACGGGATAAGGGCGTGCTCCACCCCGGATGCTGGCCGCGCAGCTCCTTGGCCCGATTGAGAGGACCCTCATCGGCGAGCAGGCCTACTCCGGAGAGACGGGAAGCGGCATTAGTAGTAACTAGGTTATAGATTAGAGGGATTAGGAGTAAGAAACCAATGACCGAAGCTGTAAAAATGCGTTTGGGGCGGTAGAAAAGAAATAGACCTAAACCCAGGAGAGGAACAGTGAGGCGAGCAGATTGATAAAAATACATAGACAGCGCAAAGCTCAAAACGCAAAGCTCAAAACGTTTCTTAAGGAAGAGCCAGACGCCGATAAGCATGAGAGTGGTGGCGACGTTGACCTCCCAGCCGCCGCGGGAGAAATGCAAGTGCCAGGGGCTGATGGCCAACAGCAGCGCCGCCAGTTGACCAGTTTGCCAGTTGATCAGTTCTTTGGTCAAAAGATATACAAAGAGGACGGCCAGGATGCCGAAGAGGGCGGAGGGGAGGCGGACGGCGAATTCGGTGAGACCGAATATTTTGATGAAGGGCATGAGCAAGTAGGCGTAACCCGCGGGTTTGAAATCGCCGAAAGATTCCAGATTCACCGGCCAAGGATGACCGTGCTCATCCCGACCGGTCAGAAGTAACGAGTAAGCGTTGTAGCCCAGAGCGGCTTCGTCCGCGTTCAAGCCTGCCGGAAAATCGGCCAGCCGGTAAAGGCGCAAAAAGGCGGCTAAAATTAAGACGAAAATAAGAATTATTTTTTTCATGGCAGTCCCACCACCCGCAGGCCCGGTGCGCCATTGGGATATTTAATATCCCCGAGCATAATCAGATTGGGAATGGTGGCTAAATCAGACTCCGGCAGTTCATAGCGGTCACCGATCAAAATAGTGGAATTGAGGAGTCGGTCGTCGGGCAGAAAGAGTGGACGGAAAATAAATTTGCCGAAGCGATCTACGTGGCCCACGTCGCCGACGGGGCTAACAGCTAACTGGCTAAATGGTTGATAATCCCGGGGGTCGATCTGCAAGTAAAAGAGAGTAAAAATATACGGCTGGCCAAGTTTGTCGGAAAAGATGACTTGCCGGTATTGGTCTAGATGCTGTTTGACGATAGCCAGAACCGGTTTGTAAGGATATACCATGTCCACGGCGGTGAAATTGGAGGAATGAATATAGAATAAATCAAGATAATAGACTAAGAAAAACAAGAGTATGAGAGTATAAGAGTATAAGAGGAGACGCCGACGAGACAATTGGGCTAGACCCATACCAGAAACAATGACTAGCGGCACGAGAAGCGGCAAGGAGCGGACGCCGGAAACGAGGTCGCGCGAAAGGGCGGAGGGCAAAGGAGCCAGGAGCAGCCAAGCAATGAGAAGTTTAGTTAGTGGGTTATTAGTTCGGAGTAAGACGACGAGTCCGATAAGAATTGTAAGGATTTCCGGGAGGTGGAAGTAGCCATAGTATGCAATTGAGTGGCGCAAATTCTGCCAGTCTCCGGCGAAGAATAAGAAATATGGGGAGAGGTGGTTTAGATATCTTTGAAGTACGCCCCTGCCCTGGTCTATTAGTTCTAAGTGAAAAAGAGAAAAGAGAAAAGGGTTACCATTGTCCTGACGTAGGATTTCAGCGACCGTGTCCGGACGGCGGGTGTAACTGAAGACGCTGAAGACTTTGAGCCGACCTGATTGGGAAGCGAAACCCACCAGAATTGGAAGTATGAGTAAGAGTAAGAGGAAGAGGGGTTTGACCAGTAATTTTATGGCTGGGCGATAAATTAGCAAGAGAGTTAACATGAGAAGCGGAGTGAACATCTTGGCCCCCTGATAAGTCAGGAGCGTCAGGCCAAAGAAAAGGGCGGATGTCAGATAGCGGCGGCGGATGAACAACAGTGTTGCCAAGGTCGTAAGGGTGAGTGCCACATTGGCCTCCCAGGCACCGCGGGAAAAATACAGCGACCAGGGGTTGATGGCCAGCAACCCGGCGGCAAAGACATTTCTGGTGAGCAAGTAAACTACGATAATAAGAAGTACCCCAAAAATGGCCGAGGGAAGACGAGTGGCGAATTCAGTTAAACCCAAAACGGATATTGAGGGGACAGCCAGGTAAGAATATAGAGCCGGCTTGTAATCGCCGAAGGATTTGAGAATCAAGGGCATGACTTGGGCGTATTCATCCCGGCCGGTCAAAAACAGCGAATAGGCGTTGTAGCCTAGAGCGGCCTCGTCCCAGGTAAAACCCAATGGCCGGGAGTCTAAGTGAAAAAGTCTTAGTCCAAGGCCAAGTAAAAGTATGAACGCAAGAATAATTCTATTTTTCATAAACAATAAAGGCCGGTTGACCATCGAGGAAATTAAATGTGGTTATCTCCCGGCCAGAAATTTTACTCTCGGGGCTGGTGACAACGAGCGTGTTTGGTTTAAACGTCAGTTGGCCAATTTCCCAATCGTTGACAAAAGTAAATTTATCCAGAGCGTTGACCCAGTACCAGTTGGCGTGGTAATCCCATTGCTTGCGGAGTTGAAAATCGGCCGGGTTCCAGGGCCAGAAATAGGCCACAAATTCATGCGGTTCGCCATATTTTTTGGTAAAGATAATCTGATCGTAATCGGAATAGCGCTGTTTGATAAATTGAACTACTTTAGAGTAACCATATTGCCAAGACTGCGAATAGTTATTACGATAACTATTCGCGGATACTAGATAGTAGATAGTAGATATTAGGAGACCCACGAAGAAAAGAGCCTTAACATTACGGCCGAAGCGGTCCAGACCATGAGCGATTAAGAGCATAGACAGAGGCAGCATAGGAATGGCCCGAAGGACATGAGGCGCATCTCGCGTCAAACTACCGGCAATCGGCGCAAGTAACAGCCATGCCCAGGAAATTTTATTCAGCTTTAATAACCCTAGGTAAAAAAAGGGCAAACTGACCAAATAAAGCAGGCCGAAGTTTTGGATGCTGAACTGATAATGATCGCCGCCTTTGAGGAAGAGAAAGTTGGGAGAGAAGTAACTTAAGTAATTTTGACCGAAACGGTAGAGAAAATAAGTGGCCTTGTTGTACAGCAGCCGGCCCCCAGGACGGGATTGCAGTTGATCGATTTGGGCAATGGCACCGGAATCCAGGATGGTCAACCAGCTTAGTCTAGCTTGACCGGAAGGAGAGAGAAGTTGGATAACCATGGGGATAAATAAGAAAGCTGTTAGCAGATAGCTAATAGTCGTTAGCTTGGGACGATGGAGAAAAAGATAGGCGAGTAAAAACAACGGGCTGAAGACGCGGGCGGAATTGTAAGCCCAGACGGAAAGCCCCAGAAATAAGATGCCCAAATTTGTCTTGCGGACCAGCAAACAGCAAATGCCTATGGCAATAAATAATGCACCCACATTGGCTTCCAGAGCAATACGGGATATCCACCAGGTCCAAGGGGAAATGGCGACCAAGACGGCTGAAGTGAGGCCAACGAAGGGAGAAGCCAGCCGCCAGCCCAAAAGATAGGTTATGATGATGAGTAACGTGCCGAAGACGATTGACGGCAGACGAACGAAAAAGGGAGAAATAGTGGCCAGGTAAACGTAGATGGGTAATTTGTAGTCTCCAAAGCTTCTGAAAATTGTGGGCAAGATCGTCCCCCACTCGTCCCGACCGGTCTGAAGAAGCGAATACGCGTTGTAACCCAAAGAAACTTCGTCCCAATTGAGGCTGGGAGGAAGGAAGTTGCTGGCTACCAGCCGCAGAATCAGGCCGGCCGCCGCAATAAGTAAAAGCCACTTAACGTGAGACATGCCAAAGCCACCAGACTGGTAATGTTGCCGATGGTGCGGACGGGGGTATCGGTAAACTTCAGATTAATTTGGGTGGCTAGCGGCACGCGGGCAATGATTAGGCCCATGGGGCCGGAGGGAAACAGCTCGACTTCAGCTTTCCAGCCCGGAAAATAGACAATCGGATATTGAATTTTTCGGTAGGAGTCGGTAGTGAGAAGTACCTGTGGCCCGGTAGGCGCAAAAGACGTGGGTAACTCGGAGGCGGAACGCGGCCAAAAATCGTTTAGGGCAGAAGAGCGCTGTTCGTCCCAGAGCGGGCCGGAAAATTGCTCACGGTCTGTGATGCTGCGCCAGATGTCTGGCTTGAAAAAGCCAGCGTTAAGCAAGAGCAGAAGAGCAAGAGAGCAGGAGAGTATAAGTTTATGCGAAACCACTTTGACTATAGCACCGGAGGAGAGGGCCAGAAAGAAGGAGGCGGGGCCCAAAAAGCGCCAAGGAAACTGGACATAAGCCAAAGGAGGAAAAAGCTTCCAAATAAATTCCGACTTGCCGTGAGTGAGAAAAACGGCAAAGAAGCCAAAGAGGGTAAACACGAGGGACTTTTTGCGAAGAAGAAGAAATAAGGGAACGAGCCATTGCAGGTAGCCCACAGAAAAACTCATGGTGTCGTTGGGGCCCCAGACGGAGCCGCCGTAGCCCCAAAAGCGGGAAACAAACAGCTGCTTGAGAGTGGTCCAATGCAATTGATATGAGTAATAGTCAGTGGTGGTGCGGTTTAAAGTGACCAGATGACTTTCGAAAATCACCGGGAGTAGATAAAAAGCGCTTAATAGAAAAACTGCGGCCCCGGCACCCAACAGTTGAAAAACGGGGATGGGGAATTTTCTTAACGCCCAAAAACCTAGGAAAGGAGCGATCATGAGAGCCGAGAGATTGTGGGTAATGACCAGAATAGTGGCCGCAATGATCAAACCCCATAGATCACGCAGGCGCCGTCGGTCTAAAAAATTATCCAGAAAAAGAAAGATGAAAGGAAAAAGAGCCAAAGCATACGCCTCATTGAGCGAGCCACGGACCCACACGTCTACCGCCCGGTAAGGGGCGTAGACATAAAACATGGCTGCCACCAGACTCCCTGGGTTGCCCCAATACTTTTTGCCGAGCAAGTACATGCCCACTGCCGAAACTAGGAGCGTGAGAATGAAATTGGCTTTGACGGAGTCGATAATTTGCAATCCAAAGATATGAAATGCCTGACCGATCCAGTAAGGAAACTGGCCGTAGAAGTTAAAGACCGGCTCGCCGTAGCCCATCCCGGCGTCCGGCGCCCAACGGCAAGGAAATGCCTGACACTTGCTAAATTCAAACTGACGGAAGACGTGGAAATCGTGCATCGTAAAAATGCCGGAGCGGAACATGAGAGAAAATGAGGGGATTAAGAGGATTAAGCAGATTAAGAGAAATTTGTTCATGGGAGTTTTTGGGCGACTTTGATGGCCGGCCGGGAAGAGGGGTAATCGATGTGGAAATATTCAGGGAAATCGGGAGAGAAATCTTCGGGTTTACCGATGTACAAGGTGGGGATTGAAACAGAATCTTGGGGGTAAATTACTCCAAATCGATATTTACCCAGATAATAGCCGTCAAACTGATCCAGGAATTTAACATTCCGGGGCCAGTTCTGGGAAGCTTTCTGGTACTCTTGTGGGTCGAACTTGGTATAAAAAGCCACAAAGATATGGGGTTCGGAAAGCGAGCGGCTGAAGCGGACGTCCGAAAACCTGTCCGAAAAAGCCTGCAATCGGGGCATGAGCTCGCGCCAACCGTAAGACATAGAAGGAGCAATGACATACGGCGAATGATAAAAGTAATCTTCGGCAAAAAATACAAAACTGATAACGTAGGCCCCGAACACCAGGACCAACCAGCGCCGGGGAAGATGAGTTATGGCGGTAGCCAGAAGAATGATGAGCCAGGGAAGCATGATGACCGCCCGGTTGGCAGCGGCTCCCGGGCCTTTGGCCAAAGCTGCGGGAAGAGGAGCCAATAGAAGAAGGGCTATGAGAAGCGGGGAAATTTTGGGGCGCCGAATAATTAAATAAGCAAGGAGCGGCAGTTCAATTAAATAAAGCACTCCCCTGCCCGGCGACATGCCGTAAAAAGGTTCACCAGCACCGGAAGTGAATAGGAAATTGGGGGAAAAATAAGAAATGTAGTTTTGAGCTAGGATCGAAAAAGAATAAACTAATTTATTAGAAAACACGCGGGCGAATACGTCCGGTAAACCCTGGGCCCGGGCTTCGAAACGGCGAGTGGCTACCCCTAGCCAATTGTCGGTGGGGCTAAAAATGCTGACGTCGGCCACCCGAGCGGAAACCAAGCCTATGAGCGAAACTACTAGAGGAATAATTAATACAGGCTTGAATTTGTCCCGGAAATAAACGAACAGAACCACAAGAATCAACGGCAGGATTAACCTGGCTGAGTGATACGAGTAAGCGGCGGCGGTCAGAAACAGCGCGGAAAGCATGGGATGACTGTCGAGAAAAAAATACAGGCCCAGAGGTAAAAGAAAAGTGGCCAGATTGGCTTCGAATGCCCCGCGAGACATTTGAATATGCCAGGGGTTGATGGCCATCAGCAACGCCGCCAGTTGACCAGTTTGCCAGTTAATCAGTTTTTTGGCCAGAAGATACACAGCCGCGATGGCCAGAATGCCGAAGATGGCATTAGGCAAGCGGACAGCAAATTCCGTCAGACCGAGAATTTTGACCGATGGGATGGCGAGGAAAGCATACAGAGGCAGTTTGTAATCTCCAAACGAGCGCAGGTTGGTGAAAAACAGCTGCCACCAGGGGGTGCCCCACTCGTCCCGGCCAGTCTGAAGCAGTGAGTAGGCGTTGTAGCCGAAAGCCGCTTCATCAGGTGTGAATCCGGCAGGCAAGCGAGCTAGCCAAAGCAAACGGGCAAGTGATCCGATAACCAGGGCCACAATCAGTAAATGGCGCATGCAGCTTGATTATACGGGGGTGGCCAGCGTAATATCAATTGATGTGGCCGGGGATTGTAGCGGCGGGAGTGCTGGTAGTTAAGTTAGGATTGATGTTGGGGAAACCATTGGGAGTAAGCGTGGCAATGGCTGAGACTTTTGGAAATTTGGGGTGGGGTGAGATGCAAATCAGAGTGTGGGGGTGGCTGGTGCAGGTGGTGATTGTGATATTACTGGCCAAAAAAACTAGATCCGGATGGGTGGCGTTAATCGCCGCGGCTAATCCTTGGCTGAACACTATTTCTATGTGGCACGTATGGGAAACGACAGCGCTGGCCGGCGCAGTCGGAGTGTGGGCGGCTAAGCACACGTGGCAAAAAGCGATAGGTGCAGTGGTTGTCGTATTGGCCTTGGCGGCCACTTGGACAAATTTAAGCAAAATTTCATCCGACAATTTAGCGGCCAAATTAAATTGGAATTTTTTGGGTCAGCAGGTAGACGAAATCCAGAAAATCAATTTCCAAGCCACTCAAAAAAACTATATGCTTCCGGCAATTGTGCGCAAGATCTTATATAACAAGCCAGGATTGGCCTTAAATACGATTGTTCAAAGAAGCGTAGCGCTGATGGATTTTGAGCAATGGACAGCACCACAGGCGGCCTGGACAGCGACCGGATTAAGCGGCCTACCGCCCAAAGGGTTGCTGCCCTTAATTTACTATTGGGATATCCCCTTGTTGATTTTTACGATCGTAATTTTTGACAAGAAGAGGGTGAAGTGGTGGCTAGTCGGTGGGTGGCTGGGGGGCATTTTTTTGGACAAGAAGTTTTTTACAGTTGGAGGAGTGTTGTTTATCCCGGCAATTGTGGTGCTGGTAGCCGAAGCCGTGAAACGTTTGGATAAGCGTTTGGTATTGGTACTATATCTAGCGGGCACAGGGTTTTTCTTTAAAGAAATGTTCTTCAATCAATTGAAGTGGCAATATTCGGACGTATATCTGTACCGACAGACGGCCATGTGGTTAAAAAACAACTTAGCGGCTGACGCGCGGGCGGCAGTGACAAACAAATTTGGGCCGATGGACGTGATGCTGAAATTTTACAAAGTGCTGCCGAATTCCAATATCGAAGTGGGTGAATTTACTCCCAGCCCCGGAAAAGTCTATATTGGATTGCCCAAAGAAATGCGGGGTATTCCGGAAGACAAAATCGTCACAAGAATTGAAGCGGATGACGAGCTGGTTTATGGATACGGAAAGGGCTTATGGATCGCAAAGTACTAATCATTACTATTTTGGTAGTGGGAGCAGCGCTGCGGCTGGCTTGGCTGGATAAATCACCGGGGTCGGTAAATTGGGACGAGGCGGCCTTGGGCTACAACGCGTATTCTTTGTGGAAAACGGGGGCGGACGAATACGGAACAAAATGGCCGCTGGCTTTGCGATCGTTTGATGACTACAAACCCCCGCTGTATGCCTATTTAACGGCACCTGTCGTAGGAATATTTGGACTCAACGAAATAACCACCCGGCTGATATCTGCCCTGGCCGGGGTAGCCAGTGTTGGATTAGTGTATGTGATAGCCAAAAAACTGGTGGGGGAAAAAGAGGGATTGGTAGCGGCAGGGTTAATGGCAATTGAGCCCTGGGCGATTTTTTACTCCCGGGGGGCATGGGAAGCAAACTTGTCTCTGGCCGTATTTTTGACCAGCGTGTGGCTGATATTGACCCGGCGAAATCTGGCCGGAATGATAATAGCCGGGATAAATGTTTTTTCTTATCATTCAGCCAAAATTTATTTGTGGCCGCTTTTAGTTTGGGGCCGGAAAAAGATGGGGGTGGTAATAGCAGTGGCGTTATTCACCATTGCCATGAGCAGTGGAGGATGGGCCAGGTGGACGTCCGCCGGAGGGAACTGGTGGGAGGCGGGCCAGAAATATTTCTCGTATTTTTCCCCGGCTAATCTGTTTGTGCGGGGTACGCCAGAACTTAACCAGCGGGTGGACGGGTTTGGCCTATATTATGGATGGGAGATATTTGCCTGGGCTATCGGGCTAGTGTGGCTGGTTAGGAATTGGCGGGAGAATAAAATTTTGGCTATGTGGCTAATCCTGGCTCCCCTACCGGCAATCATTACCAGGAGCTGGTTTAACCCGGTGCGGGTGCTGCCATTGTGGGTTGCTCATACCATACTAGTTGCCATCGGCCTGCGGCGACTGACTGGCTGGCTGAAGATAATTATTGTCCCCTGGGCCGTAATTAACCTGGCGTGGTTTGGGTTGGCAGTCTTGTGGCAAATGCCGTACAGCCGTTACGGCGACTGGCAATGGGGGTTTAAAGAAGTGGTGCAGATTATTTCACCGGTATTGGACAAATATGATCAGGTGGTGTGGGAAACCGGACAGGCTCAACCATACATCTTCGCTTTGTTCTACCTGAAATATCCGCCGGAAGAATATCAGAAGGCACCGCGCCAGGGTTATGACTTCGGTAAATTTGTATTCCGGAAAATTTATTGGCCGGACGATAGAAATTTGAAAAATACTTTGTTTATTGGAGGAGTGTATAGCTTGCCGGAAGAGGGGGCTATCGGGAGAACCTGGGATCCGCAAGGATACGAATCAGCCCGTATACAAGCAACCCCCACACAACCATAAACAGAGGATCGCGAGTGAGGGGGGCGAGATTGAGAGACAAGCCGGAAGTACGATAGTAAGCCCGAAAGCCATTTTCAATTTTGACGGATGGCGAGGAGGATGTGGTGGTTAGAGTCAGGGGTTGATTGACGGAGTCGGAAATGGGAGCAAACTGCAGACGGATATCGGAAGGGTCGCCGATGTTACGACCGGAAAAATTTACTTGGCGCAAGACCTGGCCGGTTGCGGTGCTGATGGTAAATACAAAACCGGACGTATCGGATAAGTCCGGATTCTTCATACGCAGGAGAATAATGTTTAAGCCGGAGTGAGTGGGAGTAAAAGTAAATGGCCGGGTTTCAGCCAGCGGCAAATAAGCACTGCCGGGAACTTCTGTGTCCAGCCGGTTGCGGCTGGCAAGCGAAGCCAGCAATGAACTTACGAGGACGATGAACGGTCCGAGAAGAATAAGGCGCATAGGCTAATCCACAGGCTGACTCCTACTAGAACGGAGTGGAACAGGCTTTGCAAAAGAGGATTGACGAAAGGCGGTAGAAAAAGAATTTGAGGATTAAGGGGACTAATTAGGCCCCAGGTGAGAAATTTGTCGGGAAAAAGAAGAATGGTACCCATGGCGGAGGTAAAAAAAACCGCCAGAGATAACCATTCAAAGCGCAAGATAATAAACGGCAGGGACCACAGCAGCCATTGGGGGTGGAAATGGGACAATACTACCGGCAGTAGAGATGCGGCCAGAAAATAACTGGGTAAGCGGTGAATTTGGCCGCGGTGCAAAACACCCGCAACCAGAAACAGCATGGTCATAATCACCGGCACCAAATATAAATTCTCGGCGTAGCCTAATGGCAGCGCCAACTGCAGCACCCTTTGGGTCAGACCGGAAGTCAACGTATCGGAGTAAAAGGCCGGGGTGGCGAGAAACGGGGCCACAAATAGCAGATACGGCGCAATGCCCGCGGCAAATATTAGGGCGGAGCGCTTGAGACTGGTGGTAGATAAGAGGGCCAGAAACGGCAAAAACAGCAAGGGGTAGGTTTTGAAGGCGGCTGCCAGTCCCAAAAGAAGAGCTGCTAAAAACGGTTTGGGCTTAGCTATTACCAGCGCCAGGACGGTAAGCATCACCGGAAGAATATCGATTTGGCCCATGAAGCCGACGGCGTAAATAGTAAGGGGATTGAAAAACCAGATCCAGGGAATTTCCTTGCGCGAAGAGATTTTGGACAGCGTCCAACCCGTGGCCAGCAGAGCTAGAATGAGAGGTGTTTTGATCAGAAACAGGTACCGGAAAATACCGGCTACATCCACGGCGTCGTTGCCCATAGCCAACCAGGAAGCAAAACCCGGACCGGCCAAAAAATTAATAACGGGGTACAGCAAACCCAGAACAAAATAGGCCAAGGGCGGATAAACAAATGAGCCGGCAGGAATGGGGTGAGCAGCCGTATAGCTATAGATATTAAATACGCCTTGGGAGAGAAACCCCGCCAGAGAATAAATTATTTTGATATCCGGATGGAAGAAAAAGGGGGCGATGAAAAAATAAAAGACAGCCGCAACCAGAAGGGGGCGTTTAACGTTTCGCATACCGCCATGATAACCAAATAAAGGAGGCCAGCGCAAGTAAAATGAGAAGTTGGATGTTGAGGGTTGAGGAGAGCCAGGTGACCAAGATGGGCCAACGGGGGTACCACCAGTTGTGATATAAGTTGAGCCAGTGAAAAAGGGAGAGATAAATAAATGCCGGTAACAGGCGGCGGTCCCGGGCCAACCAGAAAACTAAAAAGACCAGAGCTGGCAACAGGTAGCGCTCGTGCATGCGGGTGAGGAAAAAGAAAGCGGACATGGTAATTAGAGCAGCGATGGGAAAAACAGAAAAGCGTTTACGGGTAAAAACGAAAAGCAGGAGGGCGGCAAAAAGCACATATCCCCAGAGGCGGTAATTGGCGTCGGGAATTTTGCCCAAACCCATGGTTAAGGCCCAGAAATTAAATGCGTGATCTACCACGTAATCCGAACCCGAACCGGTTTGGATGATGTGCCAGTACGTGGCCAGGGGCGGAGTGGCAAACGGTAAAAATGCCATCCGATCTATAATCAACCCAACGGCCGCGGATTCGAGACTTTGAGCAATGCCGAAACGGCGGTAAAAAAATAGAACATACAAAGGAATAAAAATTATGGAAGACTGTTTAGTAAGCAGAGCCAGAGTAAAAGAAACGGCCGAAAGGAACGGGCGACGGGTGAGGAAAGCGGCTACCAGAAAAAATACCGGCACGGACTCGATTTGGCCCCAGGAGGCACTGTTGTAAAAAATAGCCGGATTAAAAAGAATCAGGGCGGCCAACCAGCGTTTTTTCGTAGCAGTATATACCAGCCAAGCAAGACCTATATCTGCGGTCATGGCCCAAATTTTGTGAAACGCCGGCTGGGTGTCTTGGTCTTGCAGCCACCAAATGATTTGCGAGGGGAAAAGGGGGTATTTAAGATTTAGGTTCCATGCCGTGCGAGATACAGTATCGAAAAGACCTTGGGACAGGGTGAAAAAAAACAAAGTAACCGGGGGATAAGTGGGAGTGAGAGTACCGTAGCGGGACATGAACTCCCGCTGATAGATCCCTGCCGGACCAAGAGAAAGAATGTCTCTACCCCAAGAAACATGGTTGTTGACATCACCAGAGTAAATTTGGGTACTAAGGAATAATCTAAGAACCAGACCGAGGATAAAAAGTGTCATTTTCTGGCAACCAGATACAAAATAGGCTGGTTGTAGGCGTTGGTGCTGGTAAACAGGACTTGGATATTGTCGGGAGGAGTACGGCGCCAATCCCAATCGCCGGCCACATTGTCCCGCTGGGAAATAACATACAAACTGTTGGGAAGCAAAGATTCCATCCAGTTTGATTTATTGAAGTTGCCAAAGAAGTATTTACCGTCTAAAGAAAATCCGTCGTAATTGGGAACAATGTTGACCTGAGGCTGATCCAGGGTGAATTGGCGATGAAATTTGGCCGGTGAGTAACTCGTCCAAAACAGGAAGCGAATTAAAGACGGCTCATAAGTGTTGTTGATAAAGACGCGGGAGTAATTGGGGGCCAGACGAGCCAGCTCGGTCATAGCCTGCTGAAATCCCACATTCCACCACCGCCAGGAAGATTTGGCGTAATGGGCAACGTAGTAATGGGCCAGGTACACAAAATAAGAAATAAAGAATACAAGGAATAAGATATTAAGAACCCGAGGTAATTTGCGGGTAACTAATACTACGCCGGCACCGGTAGCGACAGCTAAGGGTGGAAGCATTAAAAACAAGCGAGTGGCGTGGTAGCCCCCGTCGGAAGTAAGAGCGGCTGGGAGCGGGGCTAAAAACAACCAAGTCAACCACAACCATTGCTTACGGGAAGCCAGATACCACAGGCCGATTAGCACGAAAGGGAAAGAGATGGGTAAAAGCTCGCCGACGATCTGCATGCTCTGGCGGTAATCGGGGTCGCCGCGAATGAATAAAAAGTCAGTGGAAAACGGCCGGAGATAATTAGCTACGACAGCAGAAGCGTAAGTTTCGAGTTTGTTGTGCCATAAACGCCCGTCTTCGGCCTGGAGAAGGTTTAAGTTTTTGAAAATTTCCGGATTGGCAAAAATGCTTAATCCCCCGAAGCGGCCCCGGGCGGGACCAGAGATAATATTAAAAATTAAGGGAACAAGAAGTAAAGAAAAAAGAAGTAAGGAAATAAGTTTGGGGCGAACGCGGGTAAGAAAAATGAGTGTCACAAACCATAAAGGAACAAAAAGGACGGCGGTGCTGTAGGTGTACATCGAAAGGGCAAAGGGCAAAGGACAAAGGGCAAAACGACGTTTGAGAAAGAGCAAAGTGCCAAGCATGACCAGGTCGAGCATGAAAACTACTTCGTAAGCGGCCCGCGAGTAGTAGATGTGCCAGGGAGTCACCGCCAAAACCAGAGAGCAGAAGAGCGAGAGAGTATAAGAGCGAGAGATATGATAAACGAGGAGAAATAAAATGAGCGACCCAAGAGTACCAAAAATAACTTCAGGCAAACGGACGCCCCAGACGGAATTTCCCAGGGCGGCGATGGTAGGAACTGTGGCGTACATGAGAAGTGGGGCGCGCCATTCCGCCAGAGAATGAATGTAAGTAGGCAAGATCTGGCCATATAAGTCCCTTCCGGTTTGCAGAAGTGACCGGGCCTGGTATCCCACGTCAACCTCATCACCAAACAATTCCGGGGGGGCGATCTGCAGCAGCCCAACACGTAAACCTAGGCTAAGTGCTAAAATGAGGCTTAGAATCCAACTCATGCTATCTGTCATTATCATAAATCACGGAACACCGGATGTCACGCATAAATGTTTGCAGAACTTGTATAAATCCCGGGGCGTAGATTTTGAAACTATTCTGATCAACAACACACCTGAGGACAAAATAGCTTTCCCGAAAGTAATAATAATCAACAACAAAAAACGCCTGGGGTTCGGGGCCAATAATAACCAAGGAATGAAGATCGCTAAAGGCGACAAAATATTACTTCTGAATAGTGATTGCTTTGTGCGGCCGGACACGCTGGCCAGGTGTGTCCGCTTGCCCTACGACGTGGTGGGCTGCCGATTGACGACGGCTGAAGGAGCGACATTGCCGTCTACCGGATACTTCCCCACTCTGCGCCGGGTAGCGCAAATGATAGTGTTTTTCGACAATCTGCCAATCGTGCGCAAAGTCATCGATACCATTCACATCCGGGATGTGTCCCGGTTAGACAAACCGCAGGAAGTGGACTGGGTCCAGGGAGCATTCATGCTCATATCACACCGGGTGTGTGAGAAAGTGGGGGGATTTAACGAAAATTTCCACATGTATGGCGAAGAAATCGAATGGCAATATCGTATAAAGCAGGCGGGATTTCATATCTGGTACTATCCCGAAACTTCGGCGGTGCATCTGGAACGGATGAGCATTAAATCTCTGGGCCCGTCGTTTATTGGAGAGATGATGGGTTATTTATATTACTTTAAACTGCACCGACCAAAATGGGAGCAGGTACTTTTGCCATGGGTGTTGTTGTTTGGATGTGTGATACGAATTCCTGCGTGGGCAGTATGGAGAAAATGGGATCTGGTTCGAACTTACGTTAACGTTTTGCCCCAACTAGTTTCTGCAATTTATGGCCGGATTAAAAAGTAAATATTCCAAGTTTGGATCGATGGAATTCCCACCTTTCAGGTGGAAATTACTTAGCCTTTTTTCGTAGTAGTAACCACTCCCCATAGTCCAATTCTTTAACGAATCGAGTCGGTGGTTTATATCGTGTTTGAAAATAAGCAAATGATTCCAAAGCGGATCCATGTCCTATTATAATCACATTCTTAGTTTGATTCCGAACTTTATTTAGATCCTCAAGAAAAGATTCCGCAACAAATTTGGGGGTAGACACTTCGTTGGGTAAATTATAACTTAGGTAAGAGTCAAAATATCTAGCTGTTACGTCCCTCTTACACGCCGAATTTGTGATCCATGAGTCTATATTCGATACTCTCATATTGGAAAATTTGGTAATTGATTTTAGGCCAAAAAATTGACGTGTCAACATAGCTGATTCAATCGTTCTGTTTGTATTGCTGGAAAATATCTCTAGGTTTTTTCTTATTCCAGGAACATTTTTAGAAATAATCTTACAGGTTTCAATTATCTGATTCCTCCCTTTTTCAGTTAACTTTCGATTAGGATTTGTTTTATCCCTTTCAGTTTTCCCATGCCTAATAAGAATAATTCTTTGAATCATATTATTGGGTCGGCGCAAATCTAACCGGTATTTGAATGGCGTCCTTTTGCACGTGAACAGCTTTCGACTTTCTAGCCGTAATTCCCACAGTTAATATCCCGCCATCGCCATACTGAGAATACAGCTCGACTCTAGTATACATTAACGAGTGGTTCAAATGGCCTGATTCGGTGTGCCAAAAAGGAAGGGGTGTTTGTTCTACTTTTAGTTGAAGAATATAGCTTGCTGGGGCTGTCATCAAGTCAGCAATCATAGTGCCTCTGCCGTCGTTTCCGTTGTTAGTCAATGAAACGCCTTTGGCTCCAGAACTGACTGTCTTTTTAATGACCCACTTATCCCCCTCCTTTTGCAATAAGCCAGCGACTTCATTCTTGTTGGCTTTTGTTACAAGTATTGTTGTGGGGAGATATTTCCTCAATGTCTGAATCGTTGACCACTTGAAATATTCTTGCAACCATTGATCAATCATGGGATCGTTTAGCCCATTACTTATAACCCCTAAAAGGGATTTATTGCATAAGAATCGATTTGGTGGTATTAAACAATAAACCGCTCCGTCCTTGTATAAGTCATATATGTTTTCCCCGCCAGCCCCCGCTGGTTTTACAAGATGGCCGTTTGGGTTAAGAGTGGGTATATTAACTAGCCATCGTGATTTTGATCTACCCACTTCTAATGGATAGTTTTGTCCTGGATTTATTTTCAAGGATTCCTCAGTTGCCACTGTCAATTTTAGTCCGGCTTGTCTTGCTGCTGGTTGTAATAATTTTTCCATTTCTGCTAAGTAGAATCTTTCAGAATCACCCACTAATAAAAAGATTGTTTCGTCACCAACTGCTCCTTTAATTGCTTCAACAAAAGTTGTTCCAGGTATCTGGCCTATGATTTCTTTACTATTTAACAAAATGAATCCATCGTAATAGCCCATACCATGGGATTTGTCGCCTTCAATTTCAGCAATCTGGAAGTAGATTTGTCCTGCACTTTGGTCGGATTGCAACATCAAATCACATCTTGCAAATAATGGTAATTGATTGAACAACGCTTGGACACCCAATTCGTATTTGTTTATCCCCAAACTCAAAGATTTCCAAATCATACCACCAGTGAGAGATCCCTTTAACGCATCGCTTTCTTTCAACGCGCTAAACATCTTTAAAGAGCCATGAAGAAAACCACCTGGTGCGTAAACTGCACTACTTATCTCTCTTAGTTCGTTTTCTTGTTCTCTATTAAAAAGTTTTACATTGGGAGACAATTCAAACCTGTATTTTTCCCTATCTGATTCATTTGACCATAAAGACCCCTCCAATCTGGTCTTCTGGCTATTAATCAATTGGTTTAAAACAGGATTTTCTATTCCCATAAAAATCGCCCCTATAAAAGGGGCGATTTGGGCCAATCACTGTACCACCCTATTGCAGAAATCTACTAAAAATGAGGCGTATCAACCTTGACGTCCTCTTGAGATTTCTCTCGTTACAGCTATCATGGGCTTACCCATATTGCATTTGTGCAATCAGCTCGAAAGACGCGACTCTTTCTCAAACGCTTTTTAAATTGTAAACTTATAGTACTACTTCTTCTTTCTCCTGTCAAGTTTTTTTAAGTCCGATAAACGAATAGCAATATAAACTATCCCAAAAGCGATTATGGTCAGGGCAAAAGCAACGGCTGCCCGAACATTTATATCTAGTAAACTAGGCACTTTTACTCCTCCTGGCGTTCTTTCTTAAACGCAAAGCTAACACTAAACTTAATATACCTAAAACTATGTCAATCGTCAATACTAACCAATTGGCCGGTAAACCTAACTGGAAAAAATTTGATACGATAAACACTGCCCCAAACCACCCAGCCGCCAAATTGACAAACAAGTCTGATAAAATTCCATACAGATCTTTTTGTACCGTCATATTACACGAAATATTTTCGATATTTTTTGGCTGGTCCAGGTAATAAACCATAGTAAATAATGCTTGAGCGGGCCGTTATACCAGAGAGAGGCAGCGGCGTGATATTTTTGAGCGGCACCACCGGATTTGGCTGAACTTTGTCCATGTTCGTGGACAATGGTAATCCCGGGGTGGAAAATTATTTTCATTCCTGCCTGACGGAGGCGGCGGCAATAATCCATATCTTCGTAGTAAATAAATACTTTCTCGGTAAATTTGCCTATCTTTACGATCGTACGTTTGGACAAGAACATACAGGCGCCAGAGATAGCGTTGACAGCAACGGGCTGGCTGCCCGTTGGGGTGTATTTTTGAGTCAGGCCTTTTTGGCCGAGCCAGTATTCACGAATTGCAGAGATAATTGACGGCTCGGGAAAAACGGACCCCTGGGGAGTACCGTCAGGGTCAAGGAATTTGGGACCGAGGACGCCCACGTCGGAGTGAGATTTGAGATATGCGATGGCTTTGGTAAAAAAATCTTTGGGTAGGAGGGTGTCGGGATTAAGAATCAAGATGTAATCCCCCGTCGCCCGCTCTAATCCCTGATTCCACGCCCGGGGTACACCAACATTGGTTTTGTTTTGAATAAATTTGACTTTCTTTGGATGGATGGGGGTGGAAGAAGCATTGTCGATGACAATTATTTCCAGATTTGGATACTTGGTGGCTCGAATTGAGGCTAGGCACCGAGCCAACGAATCGGCTACGTTCCAATTGACAACAATTACACTAATTGAATTTGGCAAAGAGGTTTTCATCTGTAACTTTTAAATAAGACCTTTCGGAGAGCCTGAATCTCACTATATTAGGCAAGTGCTCCAGGGCCATGAGGACAGGGCGGATAAATCCTGGATGGAAGAAGATCCTGGCTAACAGTGCAGGTAGATGCTGGCTAAGACTAAATGTATCCAGGTTTTTCCATTGTACTAATAAATAGTTTCGTTCTTTGATGAGACTTAAATAGTTAGGAGGAAGAGCTTTTTTGTAAGTAGATTCAGGATGCGGGTGAGAAATTATTGCTTTGGGTTCCCAAATTATTAGGTACCCTCTTTTTTGAGCCCGGAAACCTATATCCAGATCCTCAAAGTATCCAGGCGTGAATAATGTGTCCAATCCCCCCAGTTCCTTCCAAATAGATTTGCGAAAGGCAGCACCTCCACCTGAACCCCAGAGAGAATAATGAATTTTGTTGTCTATCTCCCCGTTCGTGAATCCCAGAAATCCATTTTTAAAGCTGCCCTTAGCCCAAGATTGCGTTTGAGCGTTAAAGGTTACTGAAAACAGTTTTTTATCTTTGAAATGGGGAAGCATGTTTTTTAAAAGGTCTGGGTGCGGGCTGGCGTCTTGATTCAAAAGGATGACGACGTCTCCCGTTGCCTGTCGAAAACCATCATTAACAGTTTGAGGGAAGCGAGTATTGTGAAAATGACGAACTAGTTTAATTTGGGAATAATTTCGAGATAGAAAACTAACGGTATTGTCTGTAGATGCGTCGTCGACAATTATCACTTCATCAGCCTCTAGTTTCATGACCTGGGGAAGGTTTTTGGCTAATATCCTCTGCCCGTTGAAAGCGGGAATGACTACTGAAACTTTAAAATCCATATTGCTCTATAGGCAGGGGGGAAATTAATTTTAGACAGCAGAGGAGACACTAGGGGTAAGATTTTGTAGACGGAGGTCAACCAAGCGTTTTCACTAAATCCCAACATCAGCATGAATAACCACAAAAGGAAGTTGGTATTACCGAAACATGAAATAGATGCAGTTCGGCTATGTCGTAGTAAGGACTCATGAATATAAGAAGAAATGTTTTTATCTGAGGGTAACCCGTAGTGAGCATGCTCGTTTAAGTAGTTTGATTGTTGTTTGTGAGTAAAATTATAATAACGAAACAGAAGACGATCGCTCATAAATGCCGCTTTGCCTCGAGGGTAAGCTAGGTATATTTGGGACCGGGAGACCCTGACCATTTCGTCAATCATGTGTTTACGTGTAGCTTCATCGACATGCTCTAAGGTGTCGACACAAATGACCACACTAAAAGACTTTGCGGGAAAGGGGAGTTTTTCGCCAGAAAATTTTATCATCTTCATATTTTTCTGACTGGCATTACCAAAATCTACGTCAACGCCAGTTACTTGGTAGCCTTTCCCCAAGTAAGGTAGAATGCCATACTCTCCAGAACCTATCTCTAATATTGAGGGCTTGGACGAGAAAGTGTGTTTAATTTCTCGAGCGATGGGTAAGTAACGAAGAGCAACGGAAATATCCCACTTAGGATAAAGAGACTGAGATTTTTGTAAAAGGATGGATTTAAGTTTTTTTAGCATGTGGTGGTAAAACGTTCGTGTATATCAAGTGGATAGAAGTTGCGGCAAAAACCGTACGGATAAGTGAAACAACTTGGTCAACCGGCATAAGGGTAAATTTGGCAGCCAGATTGAAAGGACTGCCGAACAGACCAAAGAATAGAGTTTGCTCACCCAGCAGGACGATGGCCACATAGCAAAAGAGCAGGACGAGCGAGGGGAGGAAAAGCTTTTTGACGGTCAAAACCAGAATGAGCGAGGACACGATCCAGGTAAACCATTGGACGTGATAATGCACTACGGAAAAAAAGAGGAGTAGGATGGAAGTCAGCCAGCCGGCCAGAGACATGGCTTTTGGTTTATAGAAGTTCCACCACAACAGTAGTACCAGCCCTAGTAAAAAGATGGAGATGGATTGGCCGCCCGAGACGGGAATTTTGGCAAACCATAGTTTCTCCGTCTGATCGGCCAGCAGGGCATACTGTCTAAAAGCTGGAGAGGACAAATACGGGAAAATAATAATAAGGTAAGTGAGAAAGGCCAGGCCGATGTGTTTAAATTTGCCCCATAATCCCTGGCCCAAAAATGGAACCAAAAGCAGGGGGAAAGGCTTAAATCCTGCTGCCAGGCCGATACACACGGCTGCCCACAAAGACCGGCCGCGGGCAGCCAGCAGCAAAGCCAAGAGCAGAAATACAGCGATATAAATGTCAAACTGGGCCAGCATGTAGGAAGAATAAATAGTGACGGGGTTAAATATCCACAGGCTGGCAGCTAATAGCTTACGCTTGGAGTCCACCAGCTTGAAAATAATAAATAATCCGGCTGCGTCGGCCACCAAATACGGGAATTTCAGTAAATAAAGCAGCCAGGGCAGATGGGGATCGGGACGGACGTGATCGAAATACAAAATGAGAGTATTGAGAGTCTGCCAGGGATATAAAGGGCTCAAAAGCCACATAAACAGGGCGTGAGTCAAATATGCCAGCGGCGGGTAAATGAACAGCCCGTCAGTCATAAAGACTTCTAAGATGCGGTCGGTTCTAGGCAGGCGGCTAATATAATCGTAAAAACCTAAGAGCTGGCCTTTTTGGGTGATTAAATACGCGGCCAGGTTGTAGGCCCGGAAATCGGCGTGCATGGTGATGGGAATCAGCACCAGGCGGATAATCAAGCCTACTATGGCGAGAATTGCGATTTTTTTGGTCATATCAGCTTTGAAAATTGAGAGTTAAAAACTTGCGCTGAGAAAAGCCTACTCCTTTCCTGGGCTTGTTTGGCAATTCTTTGAAGTCTTTGTTCATCTTTTGACAAAGAGACAGTGTCCTTCACCAGTTGATTGATCGAATTCCATAGATACCCCGATTGCCCAGGAACGACTGTCTCCAGATGGCCTCCGGAATTAGTGACCAGGGGGACTGTCCCGGCCGCCATAGCTTCCACAGTGGTGATACCGAAGTGCTCCATTCTTTCCGGGTGAGCGGCAGAACTTACCCCGAAACCTGTTGCCGACCAAAAAATTTTGGCTGAACCTAAAAGTTCTCTAATCTTTTCCAAAGAAGGGTTAGAAATAATTTTGATAGGCAGCTTTTGAACTAAATCCCGATAGTTCTTCAAAAGATCTCGGTCTTTCGACCCACCTGCTAAAACTAACCGCCAATCTGGCAAGAGCGGGAGAAGTTGAGAAAACGCTTTGATTAATATATCTTGACGCTTGGAATGTAACCCGTGAGCTAATCTGCCAATGCCCACAATCATATTTTGTTTAGGTAAGGGTTTGAAAAGTTTGACGGCCACGGGAGGATAGACAACGTGTGAATCGATACCATAAACCCGGTCAATGACTGACTTAGTAAATAGCGAGTTGCAGACTACGGTGTAGAAGCGGATTTTAAAACGGTTGGCCAGCGTCCCACAGCCTTGCCAATGCGCCGGAATTTGCATATGAATGATTGTTTTTTTGGCAAATGATACAGGAATGCTTCCATCACTAACCCAAAATATAAGTTCATAGTTCATAGTTGAGAGTTGATAGTTACCCGGGAAGGGAATGAATCGGGCAGAGTGCAATTTGACACCAAACCTATCTTTTATTTTGCGGGTGAAATCGGTGGGCCACCAAAAATCAACTTGATATCCCCGACTTTCAAGAAATTGCGCCACTGCCGCTGAATACCTTTCTCCACCTCCTAAAGTATCTAAATATGGATCATAAATGGCGGCCCGTTTCATTTTTTAACCAATTGCATTTCCCACAGGCGGGCGTAGATAACGAAAGAATTAAACACCTGAAATACTCCGTCAATGACACCTTCGACGCCATCGCGCCAGGCGAACAGCTTGACAAAGCGCAGCCAAAACTCGGTGAACATGACCCGGACAAATCTCCACCAAGACATGCGGGGATGGCCGGTAGCCAAGCGCAACCGGGCTTCGTAGGTCGTAAAGTCTAAAGTTTTATTCAACATTGAAGTCAAATCCCGGTGGGAATAATGGACTAGTTCATGATTCATGGTTCGTAATTCACCTGAAAAAACCGGTTGTTCGTGAAGCTCGCCCACGTACCTCTGGAGGGCAGATTTTTTAAACAGTCTAATGACCCTGTCGCCGCCCCAACCGCCGAAATGCATTTCCCGGCCCAAATATATATTTTTGCGGGGGATTTGATACACTTGAACGGAATCAGGAGAGGACATAATTTGTTCGATCTCTTTTTTGAGTAAAGGAGTTACTCGTTCATCGGCGTCTACATACAAAATCCAACTGCCACGGGCGGCTTTGAGTCCGAGATTTCGCCGGGTAGCATAACTATCCTCCCTACATGTCACAATTTTGGCTCGATGGGATTCGGCTATGTCAACGGTAGCGTCGGTGCTGCCGCTATCAACGACAACGATTTCGTCAGAAAAAGCCAGAGACAGGAGACATTCTCCAATCATGCTTTCTTCGTTTTTGGCAATGATGATGCTAGTTAACATAACTACCCCGGCCAAACCGGCCTAAATAAAAATCAACCACTCCCTTTCTTTGCCAGGGACGGCCCGAGACCAGATGCTGAAGTGACTGACGAAAAAGGGCCAGTTTGGTGCGCGGCGGCGCCCAGCGCAGACCAAAAAGCAAGCGGTTGCGGGTGGTGTAATAGTCGGCCAGCGGTGAACCTATGCCAGAAGCCTGACCAACTCGATGCCAGACAATACTTTCCGGTACATAATAGAGTTTCCAGCCCGCGCGGGAAGCCCTGACGCAGAGATCAGTTTCCTCGTAATACAAAAAATATTTAGGGTCAATCAGGCCAATTTGTTCCAGAACTTGCCTGCGGATAAAAAATGAGGTACCGGTGACAGTGTCAGTTTCCCTGGTCTGGTTGTATTGGCCGATGTCTACTTCGTCAATACCTATATGTTGAGTAATGAGGTTAGCCCAATCGATCTTGCCTCCGGCATACCACAGCACGTGGCCCAGCTGGGACGGGGTATACCTGGTTTTGTGAAACTCGAAGCCTTTGGCAAAGTAACATTTGGAACCAAAAATGCCTCCCATAGGATGGTCGGAGGCGGCATCAGCCAACGCCTGCAGACTCCCGGGATGAACCTGGACGTCGGGGTTTACAATCCAGACAAAGTCCGAGCCGTGGTCCAAAGCGTACTGCAGGCCCACGTTATTGCCGCCGGCGTAGCCTAAATTTTGCCCCGTTTGGATAAGTTTGAATTTGGGGAACAGCTTTTTAATTAGCTTAACCGAATTATCCGTAGAACCATTGTCTACTACCACGATTTCCACTTGATGAGGACGGGTGGCCAGACGACCAAGCGACCGCAGACAGGGAGCGATATATTTACCCGCGTTCCAATTAAGAACGACTACCGTAATTTTCATATCCATCGCCTAAGCCAAGTAGGTGAGTTCCACCAGCGATACTCACGGGCTTTACTTTTTAACTCATGTGTCAAATCGGCTTGACTGAATTTTGTCTCGGCGAAACCTTGGTGTTCCCAGGCTTTGAGGAAGCGTATGAATTCGGAAAACATTTGCAGACCGGCTAAAGCCAGACCGTGCAGCCCCTGGGTGTATCCCCGGCGGGCGAAATATTGACTCAAAAACTCGGCTATGGGTTTAGTTACCAGGTCGGCCGGAGTAAATGAGGTAGGAATGGCAGCTTCAGAGTAACGATCTATGCGTTCTAGGTACTGACTGATGGAAGAATAGTTATGATGCACCAAACTGAATTCTTCTTTGGCAGGCAAATCTGCTCCCCGGCCTTGGGTAACAGGAATACTGTGAACGGTGTCTTCCCAGGTTACAGTTCCGCGGCGGAACAGGCGATAGACGTAGTCCGGCCACCAGTGGTCCGAAGTGATCCATTTGCCAAAAATGATATTTTTACGTGGCAGGCGGTAATAATCTACTGCAGAATCCTTGATCAGTTCTTTTATTTTTTTAGCCAGAGCTGGAGGAACTTCCTCGTCGGCATCCAGTAGAAGTATCCAGTCTCCGATAGCCTTGGAGATGGAGAAATTGCGTATGTGCTCGACGATGCCCGTGTGGGCATGGGGAAAAACCTTGGCCCCGAGCTTTTTGGCTGTTTCGGCTGTTTTGTCGGTAGTGGCTGCATCTACTACAACGACTATTTCATTCGCGAGGCGGGAAATGGAAGATATGGCGCGACCGATGTTCTTTTCTTCGTTCCAGGCCGTAATTACCACCGAGAGCATGCTTCTATTTTAGCAGAATAGGTCTAGCCCAGATAGCTACTTGGGAATTTTCAAATAGTTTGGTCATACCCAGATCTGTCTCGCTTAAGCGGGGGCGAACCGAGGCTACCTGGGGTAAATAGAGATAGCGAATGTGGTTTGTGGAAAGAAACTGGGCGGCGGAGGTCACATTAGAAGTTGTGAACAGATCTAAGACTTGCTGCCGGCGAGCAGGCCAGGCAAAACCGGTGATGTTTAAATTCACCTCGTCCTCCAGATACACCGGTTGACCGGAAAGAGCAGAGACATAAGCCGTAGATTCGTAGAGATACAACGGGCGCGGGGGCGGAGCGTAAGGATCGGGATTTACGACCGGCGTAAGTACGGTGCCGGCAGGCTGACGGCGCAGAAACTGCAGGGCTTCTAATTCTGAATTGGAAACCATGGCTGGAGGTCGGGCAGGCAGATAGACGTCATGGAGAGTGATCAGGGTAGTGGGAAGAGTAAGGAGAACTATCAAAATTTGAAATTTAAAATTTGAAATTTTCAATACTTCACCGGCGAGGAGGCTGGCAAAGAAAAGCGGGTAGTAGAAGAATTGGATAGTGTTCCAGGGAGTGCCGGATTGCAAAAATAACATGGGTAAAATAAGGCCCGTTACCATGATGGTGGCGTAAAACAAATTCGACTTCCGCGCCAGAAAAATCAGCCGAGTGCCTAGATTTCCGAGGACAAAAATGGCCAGGGCCACGGCGTAAGCGAGTACGGCCTTGAACCAGACGCCTGCGGCCCGATAGTTGATCATGGCCTGGTAAAAGCGCGGCCAGTTCAGCCGGTCAGAAAGGGCCATCATGGTTTCCAAAAACCAGCCGGGTTGAAAAACTACCAGCGAGGCAGACTGGCGGTTGGTAAGAAGCGTCAGAACCGCAGCGATTGCTCCGGTGGGGATCAAAGTTTTAAAAAGTTGGCGCTGGCGCAGCGCGGCCACGGTCAGACCAACTATAACTAGAATGGCGGCATAAACTTTGATCTGGGCCAGTAAACCAAAAACCAATCCTGCCAGAAGGTAACGCCGGTTTTCCAAAAGAATCAGGCCCGCTAGCAAGACAACAAGGGACAGAGCGTAGGGAGGATTGATGAGGGTAGAGATGGATGCCTGGGACCAAAATGTGGATTCGCCCCGGCTCAAAATCCAGGCCCAGTTGCTGCCGAAATACACAAAGAAGACCGACCATAGATTGCGAGTCAGGCGATAGGTCAGGTAGCCGATAGCCAGAGCCAATAGAGGCGGGGCAATTTGAAAATACAGATTAACCACCGGGATATTGGTCAGGCGATGCAAGCTGGCCAGAAGTAAATCAAAACCCAAGTGATAATTTTTAATAGTCTCTCCGGCAAACATAGGCATGCTTAGGCTGCCGCGGGACAGGCTTTCGATAAGAGACAAATGCCATATGCCATCGTGGCCATTTGCTCCCCAAAACCCCATGCCGAAGTCGTAAACCAGGCCGCTTTTAATCATAGTTTGGGACCAAATGATTGTCCCTAAAATAATCAATAACCAATGGCGATATTTAGCGACGAAAAGCATGGAGAAGTTTACGGGCGTCGGTGAATAACGCTGGCCCGACGAGTAAATATACAACAATTGCGTAAGCTGCTACCCCAAGCAGGATGTTTCCCACTAGCGCTACTAAGATCATAGCCACTGTCGCCAGCGCCGGCTTGACAAAGCTATTTATCAGACTAAAGCCCGTTAAACGCTTGACGATAATGACGGGGATGATGGAGGTTAAGGCGATGAGAGCCGTGGCGTAAGCCACGCCGTTGTAGCCAAAGCGGTGGGCCAAAGACGGAACCAAGATCCAGGTGAGAGCGGTCCACATGAACATTAAATAAGTATTGGTTTTGACGCGGCCCAGGGCATTGAGAGTGTTCGTTAACGGAGTAGAAACGCTGGCCAGAGCAGAATTAAAACAATACAGCGTCAGAGCCAAGAGGGCCGGCTGCCATTTGGAGTAGCGGGGAATAAAAAGAACCAGTTGGGGAGCAAAGACGGCTAGACCGGCCACAATTGGGAAAGTGATAAGCGTAATGAAAAACAGAGTGCGTTCGATGGCCCGACGCAATTCTACGGGATTATCTTGAAGTCTGGCAAAACTGGGGAATGTGACCCTAGTAACATTATCCATAATAAAACGCAGGGGTTTTTGGGACCAAGTCTGGGCCCAACCAATAATACCTACGCCATCGGCCCCTATAATTTTCCAAAGGATGATGTTGATGAAGCGGTCTTTGACGGTGGCCACCAGGGAATTTATCTGATACGGCAGGCCAAAAGAGAGAAGAGATTTGAGAGAAGAGATAGAGAAGGATAAACCAATTTTCCAGGGCGACAGCCAGTAAATCATAGCTGTGCCGACGACTCCTCGGAAAATGACGGCCCAGGCATAAGATATGACTCCCCCACCCTGCCAGGCCAAAAGGACGGCAATGCCGTAAAAGATAATGGTTTCCACGACTTCCACTGCAGCCAGCTCTTTAAATTGCAATTTGCGTTCTAGAATGACTGATGGGATGGTTTTGAGGGAAGCTAAGAAAAAGGCTGCCAATAGACTGTAAAAAAGCCACGTACCATTGTTACTGATGTGGTAAAAACTAAATATCCAAGGAGAAACCCCCAGCGTTAACAATAACAGTAAGAGAACTATGATTTGCTGGATGGTGAATGTAGTACGCAGATCGGTGATAGTTACCTGATCTTTTTTCTGAATAAGTGAGGCGGCTAATCCAATGTCAGAAAAATAACCAAGTATGGAAACTAGATCGTTAACTGCAATAAACAGACCGATTTCCGGTCGACCCAAAAAAATGGACAGGGCCAGAAAACCGCCGGTAGCCACAAACTGTAACAAGAATGAACGGCTAATAAGCGTGACTATCCCCGAAACCGTGCGCGCCTTAACAGTGGTCAAATCTACATCCCCGAGCGTCATTTCTTCCGCCATGAAGTCATTTTATCGAACTTGCTTAGAATTTCCTAATTTGTAATGGTGGCCACACATCCCCACTCTACTATAGGTTTGACAAAATATTGACGGATGATATAATTTCGATTATGAAAAATGAACTGGCTCAATTGTTGGCAGTATTGAACAAGGGGGTGATGACAGAAGATTTGAAAGAAGCCGTTGTTGGGGGAAGGATCAGTGAAGAAGCGGCTGCCAGACTTGCCCAGGCGGATCATAGAGGTGGAAGTAGCTCAGTAGACGCCTTAAAGAGTAATGCTGCGGTGCCGTCTACCACGGAAGCCTAAAAAGAGTAATAAGCTCCAAGAAATTGTAGATAATATGTTTCCAATGGTTCTGATGGGAGTATTGGTGAGACGAGCGGTGACGGTGTGTTTGCCGGGAGATAAATCGACTTGCATACGACCTAGGATCTTGTCACGAGAAGGGTCAATAGTTACTTCTTTACCATCTACCCAGATCTTCCAGCCAGGGAAATAGTAGGTCTGCAGTTCGGCTACGGCCGTAGGGGTCCAGGTGGTGATTAAGTATTCCTGACGATTGGATTTTTTGACTAGAGTTGAATAAATACCATCCCCCGCAACAAATTTTATGTCCTCTAAGGCCGGATCGGCTGGGGGTTGCGGAGCCCAGATGGGCAGATAATCAAAGATGCCGGAAGTAATTAACAGCTGCCAGGATTTGCCGGAAAACTTTTTGGTATCGGTCATGTCTGGGTACCATTGGCGGGGATGGAAGTAGTTCGAGTTAATTAAGATGACTAAGCAGACTAAGATGATTAAGGTTCTTTTAGAAATAATTAGGGCTATGGCCCCAGAAAGAAATGAGGCAGCAAAAATTGAGATGGTTAAGAACCGCCAAGGAAATTGCAGAAACTCAAGTGGAGGAAAAGCCTTCCATATGGGCGTGGCTTTGAAGTGGGACATAAACAAAAAACTCAAAGTGCCAAGTGCAAAAAACAAAACTAATGAGAAATGTTTTTTAAGATTTTTAGTGAATGGGAGAAGAACTAGGATGATGGCAGGGATAATCCAGTGCAGGTAGCCCAGGGCGAAACTCATGGTATCTCCCCGACCGTAAACAGATTCTCCATAACCCCAATTGATACGCAAAAATATCTGGTTTAAATCAAGAAAGTGAGCTAAGTAGTTGAAGTAACCGGCGGTTAGAGTCCAGACGGAAACGAATTTGGTTTCGAAAAGGACGGGGAGAGTGAAGAAGGCGGCCAGGCCGAGAGCCCAGAGGGCGGAGAAGAATAAATTTCTAATTGACCTAATTGAACTAATTGACCTAAATTTAAATGTCCAGAAAAGACACCAGATGACCAGGACCGGGGCGAAGATCATGAGAATGGGATTGTGGGATAGCATCAAACCGGCAACAGATATGGCTACGAGGGGAATGTATTTTGCCCCATCGTGAATGAGTTTGTAGGAAAAATAGAAAATGGCTGGAAAGAGCGCTAGAGCCCAGAATTCATTCATGGCTCCCCTAACGTAAAAATCCACCGAGTGATACGGTGCGTAAGTGTAGAATGCGGCGGCTACCAGACCGCCCAGTCTACCCCAAAACTCTCTGCCCAAAAAATACATAGAAGCAGCCGCGGTGATAAAACCCAAGACACCTACGGATTTGACTACGTCGATATATTGAAAGCCCAGCCAGCGGAAAGGCTGGCCAATAAGATACGGCAGGGGTGGATAATAATTAAAAAGCGGGTAACCGTAACCATAACCTAAATCCAGACTCCAGCGGCAAGGAAACTGGAGGTCTACCAAACATTGATCCATCTTTTGCTGGCGGATGGACTGCATATCATCATGCATAGAGAAATAACCCCTCTGCACCAGCGGAGCAAAGGCGGGGAGAATGAGAAGCAAGAGCAAGACCAAGTCCTTTTTCATAGTTTTTTAACTTCAAAAAACAGTAGATATTCCTGGGTACCGTCGGGTTTGACGGCCTTGGGGTAGGAAGAAATCAGTTTCAGTCCTAATTGGTCCGGGTCGCCTTGGAAACGGGTGGAGTTGATGACTAAAAATACTTGATTATCGGCTAAGGCAGATTTAAGTTTGTCGGGCACAGAATCAATCCACACTCCAACGCCAACGATTCTTACTGTAGGGAGATCGTTTAAATACAGCTGGAGGGCGTCAAAGGGGGTACCAAAAAATCCTTCGCTGCCTACTAAAACTGGACCGGCGGCGGCGGACTGGCGCAGGCGCCGAGCTACGTCGCGTAGGCCGTATCCAGCTGTCCAGTCTTCCAAATATCCCGATCTCTCAATGCGCGGCAGCGGTAAAGATTCAGGACTAGTGACGGCTAAATAATTTATGATCAGAGCCGGAACAATGATCAATCCTGCTGCAGCAACAGATAAAAAATGTTTCTGGGTGCGTTGACCGATATGTTCCAGCGCGTGAGCAATTAAAATAACGGCAAAGGGTACGGTAAACATCAGGTAACGGGCGGTGAATGCCCGAGCCACGGCAGATTGCACCAGAGTGGGGCCTAGCCACCAAGCGACTAAAACTAGGCGGGCTTGCCAATGGGATTTGCTTCCAGCTAAAACACCGGAAACGGCGGCCAATAATCCTAAGGGGGTAAGAAAATACGCCAGGAAAAGAAGTGTGTCCTTGAGATGGGGTAAGAACGGATCGAGGGGATGAGCTAAGACTTCTGCTAAGGGGAATACGTAATCCGCGTTGCGCAGAGCGATCATGTGGAATTCTGGTCCCAGGCGCAGAATGTTGTACATGCCAAAGGCAATGACATAAGTAGTGAGTAGATACAGCAAATGTTTTGGGTGGGGTTTAACGATGAGGAAACTGAGAGGCAAGAGACCAAAGGCGAAAATGGCCGGAGATTTGGTCAGCCAGGCAAACCCTAGAGCAAAACCGGCAAACATGGCCAGATCTAATCGCTTGTGCACAAAAGACAGATACGAAAAGACAAATGTCCACACCAAAAACATGGTCAATAAACTGTCTGTTAGGGCCATACGGTCAAAGAAAACAAAATACGGAATAACCGCGGCCAACAAACCCGCTATAAGAGAAAGACGGAGATTAGAAAATAGAAAGTAGGAGACGAGAGCGATGCCGACGACGGAACCTAAACCGGCTAGGGCCGAGAGAGCCCGGCCGGCTAGAAGCGGATCGGAGAAAAGTTTCAACAGAGGGATGGTGGCCCACATGAAGAGAGGTTGTTTACCATCGGAGAGAGGCAGGAAGCGTAAAGTAGACTCTGCCCGCATGACCTGGGACCAACGGACATAAATGGCCTCATCTGCAAAAATGGGGAAAGAGTTAAGATTCCAAAAACGAAGTGCTCCTGCTAGCAAAAGAATGATTAGACTAGTTATCCAGAAGTTTTTGCTCATACTTGTTAGTATACCTGATGCGCCACAGGTCGCGGAACATATTGACCACGCCTTCCCAAAAACGCACGGAACTACCGGGAGCGTCGGCCCAAGTAACGGGCATTTCCAGGATTTTTAATCCTGCCCTCTCGGCCAGATACAGAATCTCCACATCAAACATAAAGCGGTCGATCTGACTCCGAGCAAATAGCTGGCGGGCGATAGACCCGCGGAAAACTTTGAATCCGCATTGAGTGTCTTTAAAACGACGCAACCCGACTAAGATATATTTAATTTGATCGAAAATTATGGAAGCTAACTTGCGAAAAATTGGCGGTTTTTTGTTAATGTGAGATTTAGCTTGTCCCCGAGAGCCAATGACAATATCTACGCCATTTAGCTGTTTAAGTATCTTTGGCACTTCGGATAGGGGTGTGGAGAGATCGGCGTCCATAAAAAGTACCGGATCTCCCCGGGAAGCCAAAACTCCGGTGCGCACGGCGTAACCTTTGCCACGATTGGGGTGGTAACTGATTAAACGGGCGCGGGGTGTTTTGGCAATAACTCGAGTCACCGTCTGGACGGTGGCGTCACTTGAGCCATCATCCACAATGATCAATTCAAAATCGGGATAGTGGGTACGGAAAAACTTGAGAACTGATCCCAGGAGCGGCCCCAAGCGCTTGGCCTCATTAAAGCTGGGTATGATTACGGAGAGCATATGCGTTGGTAAGGGCGCGCCAGCGGACAAGAAATAATTCAGTAACTCCGGCAATGGCGTCGCGGACAAAACTCACCCGGCGGGTTTCCTGATGCCGCCAGGAAACAGGAACCTCCGTTATTTTGTAGCCCAGTTTGCGCCCGAGATACAACATCTCCAAATCAAAGCCAGGATTGACCGCGGGGCCAGACACAACACCGGGAACGTGGACCTTGTTCATGACGGCAAAAATTTTGCGGGCAGCGAGTTTGTTAAAAGCCTTAAAGCCGCATTGAGTGTCCCAAAATGGCAGACGGAGAATGAGAGTGCGCATAATAATCATCCCAAAAGCTAAAATTTTTCTAAAAACCGGGGCGTTGGGACGACCGGAACGGGAACCGATGGCAATGTCTGTTCCAAATTTAAAAAGCGGAATAAATTTGTCCAGCTCGGAAATGGGCGTGGCCTGATCCATATCGGTAAAGAGAATAATATCCCCGGCGGCAGCCAGAGCACCGGTGATGACCGTGGCGGCTTTGCCCTGGTGAGGGTTGTCTATAATTCTGATAGGGTATTTTTGCAATAAAGAGAGAGTGGCATCCGAGGAGCCGTCGTTGACGGCGATTATCTCCCAGGAATATTTCTGTTTTTTAAGATATTCAAGAGCTACATCCAAAGATCCTCGCCGGAGGTTGTCTTCTTCGTCATAGGCCGGAATAATAACAGATAAATATGGTTTCATTCGGTTTTAACCACTAAATAAGCGGGGACGCGATTGGCAAAGTATACCTTGTCTAGAATCTGATGGGAAGGGATGTCCACTTCCGGCAGGCTCCAAGTAGAACCAATAAGTAAATTCCCAAGAGTAGCTTTTTCTATTTTCCAATCAATGTGTCTAAACTCGAAATTTGCAAATCCCCGGGGCGTGATTGAATTCCAATAGTCCTGGGGGCGAATTCGGCCGTAGAACAGCAAATAAATGTCCGGAACTCCTTTGATGGTGGGGCCGTCTTTGCCAAAATCCGGGTCGATGACGATGGTGGAATATTTATCACGATTCGCCAGGGCAACGCGGGCAATTTGAGCCGAGGGATCGAAACTGTAATCGGATTTTTGCATGACAGAATGCAGCAGATAATAATCCGCCACAAAGACAAAGTTGACCAGATAGGCCAAGAGAATCAGATGCTTGAATTTAGGCCAGGCCATTTGCAAACCCACAGCAATAATAATGACCAAGGGTAATACCAAAGCCAGAGAACGAATGGGGTGATAATCGTTAAGGGTGAGACTAGCTGGCAAAGGGGAGATAACAATCCACCACCACAACGCCTTCGGGAAAATCCGGCGACGAATGACGGTTATCAGACCAACGACAAATAACGGCAACTCGATTAAATAGGCCACGCCGGCATCCACCAACTGATTTAAAGTTAAATCCAATCCCCGGAAAAATAAAAACGAGGGGTCGAAGTACTGCAAGTAGCGGTTGACCACCGACCAGACAACCAGCCAGGCGCGGGACAGATCTATGCGGCCCAGGCTTTGAGAAATGGCGGTATTGATTTCCACATCGCCCGTCACCAAAGTTTGGCCGATGCGGGATTGCCCGCCAACTAAAAGTAAGGGTACGAGTAAGAGGAGAACTAAGAACGAGGCTTTGGGCAGGGATTTTTTGTAAATGGCCCACAGACCCAAACCCAACAAGGGGGCTAAGAGTTTGGGCGTGTGATAGGTGTACATGGACAAGACCAAGAGGAAGGTCCCCAAAACCGGGCGGCGGAAATTTAAGAGAGAATAAAAAGCGGCCAGTAACAGCGTGAAAGCCACATTCACCTCATAACTGCCCCGGGTAAAACGGATGTGCCACGGGGATATAGCTAGCAACAGTCCGGCCAGTAATGCCAGATCCCGACGGCGGGTAATGCGGTAAGTTACCAAGTAGGTTAAGAGAACGGCTAAGACGCTAAAGACGGCCGAGGGGAAACGCACGGAAAATTCGGTCAGGCCAAAAACGGCCACGCTGGGTACAGTCAGATACAGGTAGACGGGCGGCTTGAAATCTCCCAAAGATTGAAAAACCAAGGGCATAGTTTTTTGGTACTGGTCCCGACCAGAGAGCAAAAGGGCATAGGCGTTGTAACCGATAGACACTTCATCTACGTTTAAAAACGGCGGGTAACTCCCCAGCAAGCCCAGACGAAGAACGGCGGCGATAATAATCAGGCTAATTAGTCGGTACATAGTAATGCAGACGGAATAATACAGGAGTACCAAATGGATCATAAACCACGGGCTCAAAGGTATCTTTGGGCTGAAGCGGGTGTTTGCCAAGCCATTTTGCGGAGACCAAAGAAATGGGGCCGGGTGACTGAAGGCGAGGATCGTCGGGAGAGACGACTTCGATAAGGCCTATGCGGCGGATGAAATCCCGGAAATGATATGAATTTTTAGAAAGAGACGGAGGAACCGGACGCAGATGGAAGGCCAAATATGGCCCTGGGTCGGGATAGACGTCGTCGGCCAAAAGTACTGGGGAACTGGCTAGATTTATCACTTCTGAAAGTCCCCACCCGCGATCAACCCAGGTACGATGGGGTAAGAAATGGGTGGAGAAATAAGCCATGGGCAAAAGTAAGACCAGGCCCAAATAAACGGCGACGCGGGGAAGGTAACGGCCGGCCATAAGTATGAGCGACAGGTAAAACGGAAATGGCGTGATACCAAATCCGGCTAAGAGCAGAGACGCGATAGCCAGGACGGCAATGAGTTTAGACGGGCGGCGGAAAAGAAAAGGCAGGAGAATGATAAGCAAGGGGGGGATTTTCTGAGCCTTATCGCCAAAGCCAAAAAGAAATGAGGGGTTGAGAGCCGAAAAAATATTTTGCAAGTAAACCAAAACAAAGTAAAGTTTGTTGTGCAATATTTTGGCTAAAAGTGGAAAGGCGGAGTGTTCCCCCCGGAGAGAATTGATGGTGGTAATTAAGCTTTGGGAGACAAAAGACGGCTTAAGAGCCAAAGCGGCGGCGATGGTTAAAATAACGGCCGGAATGATAAACTTTTTTCTTTTGAGGGCGGCGATGAGTAGACTTAGAAACAAGACAACTAATTTGGCATCGTAATTACCAGGCCAAAGAAAGGCCGGGGTAGCCAAAAAAACTAATCCTAATGTAGGCGAAGAAAAAGCAACCGCGAGAAGCATGGCAGGTAAAAGCCAGACGAGAAACTCAAAACCCAATACCCCAAATGGGACAAACAGGTAACTGGTAAGGGGAAATTGGTAACCGGCGGGACCATGGAAAAGATAGGGCAAGACGTTGCCTACTTCATCCCGGCCGAAACGCAGGAGCGTCCAGGCTCGGTAAGAATGCAAAAAATAATCGGTGGTTTGACCTATGTTTAGCAGGAGGTAAAGTTTAATTACAATTAGAATTAGGAGTGTCAATTTTTTCATTTGGTGAAGCCAAACATGGGGTCGGTGAGGTTGGAATTGGCTCCGGAGCAAGACTGCTTTACTTGATCAGGAAAGTAGCGGTTTTGGTCGGGAAGAACTACTCCCAAACCCCCAAAGGTGGCATCCAGACGACCGGCCCGGGTATGGGGAAAAACTATGGTGTATACGGGGCTACCGCTATCTGGGTTGTTAACGTGCAAGTTTTTCAACCAGAAGAAATACCGGTAGCCTAGTTCACGGCCTGGGCTAGTCATATAAGAAATAGCGATACAGGGAAAATCTTGGCGCTTAGCATCTGCAACTATATATGCAACTACATTTTTTCTTTCCACGTAGCCATTACCGTCGCCTTTAGAAGATAAGAAGAGGAATAAGTTTAACCCCAGAAAAGCGATAAGAAGTGTAGTAGTCCGTAAACGAGATAACCGAGTAACTATAAGTGCCATGGCAACTAACCAGATAATGTTTAGGCCATTTAGGTAATATTCGGAAAGGAGTATGGGGTGAAGAGTGAAAAAAAAGATATACAACAATATCCAACCGGCAAAAATTAAACGTCGCTGGTGAGTTAGCAAGGTGATTAGAAGAAGTATCGGCAGGAAGTAAATATATGGTTCGTGAGTATCAAAGCCAACGATGTTGTTAATGTTTTTTGAAGTGTAGTGAATAACTTTATGGAGCTTATCGAGGTAGTCCGGACGGATAGAGGAAGAAGTAAAGCTGGAGATCAAAGACCTGGATTGGATGAAGTCGTGCTTGGTTTCAAACAAAATCAGAGGAGAAGTAGTAACAATAAAAATTAGGCCGGCGACAATCCAAGTTTTTAACGCGTGTTTGCGAAAGAAAACCAACGGGGCCAACAGACCCAGAGCCAGATGAATATGCCACACTAACCCAAAAAGAAAAGCACTCAAGTACAATCGGCCGGTCATGATAGCGTAATAAAACCAAATGGACCACAGCATGACCGGCGTAGTGGGCACGACTCCCCTATCGGTACTGGCTAACATGTACGACCCGGCGTAAAACAGAGTCGTTATGACGGCCATTTTCTGGCCATGAAGTTTGGTGATCACGTAATACAGACTAAAAAGCGAGGCCGCACCGATGACTACTGAAAGCCCCAAGCCCCCCACGGGGTCCATGTTGGTTACGAAGTAAAAAGGAATTAAGGAGTAGTAAAAAAGCGGGCCGATGTAAATCCCTGGAGAAGAGGTGAGTTGACCAACTAGGCGTAAATGTTTGTCCACTACTACGTCTTTGATAATCCACGAGGCCAGGTCACCGTCGTGGCCGTAACCGTAACGAGCTACCAGCTGATAGGTGCGCATGAACATCCCCAACACAAAAATCAAAATTATGAAGATGCGTGATTTACTGATCATAGAGAAGGCGTGTGCGACGGCTGACTGTAAGTGGACCGAAAGTTAACGTAGTGTCGATTTTACCAATGCCATCCTGACGAGTTTGCCAAGCGGATAAAAATTGAGGGTGTTCACCATCCGGTTCATAAATAGTGTATAGCCGCGAAACTAATTGTGCAGAAGGTCGGGCCGATTTTCCCCGCCAGAGGAAGAGATAGTCATAGGCGTGGGGAATAACCGGGGGAACGTAGACATCGGTGTTAAACGACTGGCCGGCGGCATCCTGATAAATCCAATCCACAGCCTGGATTTGGGGCGTGAGAGTAATGTAGCCTGGAAGAGTCTGGCGGAAGTATGCCAGATGATACGACACGTTTTGGAAAATAAAAACCGCCAGAAAAATGGCTGCGGCCCAGCGGCCGGCGGATAGCCAAATGGCGGCGATTAAAAGCGTAAAAGCCGGATAGACGCCGGTAAAATAATAGTCCCAAATGTAATCGTGGTTGCCGTGATAAAAAAGCAGGAGAATCAAGGGGGTGACCCACCAGACAATAAGAATGGTGGTAGGCAGTGGCGGCAGCTTGCGGCGAACAAGTAAAAAGAGAGCGGGTAGAGACACGGCAAAAATAGCCCAGGCCCGGTCGGTGGTGAAATACTTGTTGGTAAAAATGGTGTAGTAAAAATTGAGACGTTTGGTATATGCCCCCAGATTGGGCTGGAAACTTCTTTCACTGACCAGGAAACGTTTGAATGAGTTGAATAAAATGTTCTGATGGCGGAAATTGAAAACAATTTGGGGCATGAGCGTCAAGCCAAAAAGCAGCAGGGCGACCAGGGGAATCTTTAACTTATGCAGAAAAGCGATAATTAGAATCGCAGGCAGGAAAAAGATCGCAGAGGCGGCTTCCAGCTGCAAAGACAGACCGGCACACAGACCCACTAACCACCAGCGGCGCTTAAGAAGTGAGTCGAGAGTAAGCACGGCAAACAGAGGTAAGGGTGTAGGATTGGACAGCCAGCGCTGATAGCCGACAAACTGCTGGGACACTGCGGTAATAAAAGCCGCCACCAGGCCTACATTGGGTCCCAAGAATTCCTCACCGAGCTTGTATATATAGTAAATGGCCAGGACGTTTAAGAGAGCCAAGAAGACCGCCGGGTACACCGGATTGCCGCCACCTAAGATATAAGCCGGGGTGATGAGGTAATAATAAAATGGCCCTAGAAAAATGCCTTCGATACCGGTGGTGGGGCCAATGAGGGTGAGTTTGCCAGAGTGCCAAATGTCCCACACCACTTTGGCATCCCGACCCTGGTCAAACCAAAAACCCAAAAAATCCGCCACTCGGTAAGTGCGGAGAAAAAGAGCCAGGGCTAAGATTGCAATGAGTAAGATCTTTTTCATTTTCCAGAGGGATTGTGAATAAGGCGGAATACTTTTACTCCCCAGGGAAATTCCCATTGGCGGTCAATTTTGGCCCAGCCAAAAGCGGCCACCTCCCACAAAGGATTATTTATGGGCTCGCACACCGGATCTTCGCAAATAACAAACAGCTGATCTGCCAATTTTTGGTGAATGGTGAAATACGGGGTGCCATAAATATCTAAGAAATACCGGTAGCCCAGGTCGTAATTCGTTTTGGCCAGAAGGGCCAGGTTGAATGGCCGGGCGGCTGATTGATCGGTCACAAATCTGGCAATTTCCCGGGTGTGAGCCAGCTGATTGTTGGGCGGGTAGCGCAAGGGAGAATTCAGCAAGGCAGCCGCGATTAGCACTATCAGCACAATAGCCCCGGTTTTTTTAAATTTTTCTACAACAAAGCCCAAAAGTAAAAACGGAGCCGGAAACAAAAATCCATAGTAATGATCATAGATATGCTGCTTATACAGACCTAGCCCAATTAAACCTACCCCCATCCAGACGGTAGTGAACCAAAAATCTTTGGAAGGGCGGTGTTTAATTAAATAAATTAATCCGCCGATCAATAAAATTCCCATGGCTACACCCAACGGCTTGGACTTGGCAGCAAGAAGAGAGGTGTTGATATCTACCCACAGCGGCCAAAGATTGGGTAAGGCTTTGTAGGCTTTGAGATTAACTGTGGTCTGTCGATCGGCGAAGAAGGTGGTGATGGCCCGGGCATTGATCCAGCCGTGACGCATGTCAAACCAGAGAAGAGGAGACATGAGCACTGCAAAAACCAAGACAGCGTAGAGCGTATAGCGTTTAGCGTCTAGAGGTTTACGCGCCAGGAACCAGAAAAGACCCACGACGGGGAAAAGGAGTAGGCCTAAGTAATGAGAGTTGAGAACGAAGGCCAAAGAGGCTGCGGAAATGACTAGCCAGCGCCAGTAGCCTAAACGCCAGACTTTCCAAATGCCGTACATGGATAGAAGCGCAAAAAAGGGCATAATATTGGGATTCCAAGACGAACGAGAATAGGTGATAACTGTGGGAGATAGAGAGTAGAGAGTAGAAATTAGGAGGGCCGGAACGCGGCCAAACCATTGGCGGCCGATCCACCACAAAAGGGCCACGGTGGCCACACCGAACACAGCCACCATAATTGCCGGGCCCACTGGCGAGAATTGAGATAAAGATAGAGGAATAAGAAGTAAGTAATAATATAAGGGACCAAGATACATATTGCCGATGGATGTGCCCGGACCAATAAGGGTGAATTTGCGGCCCAAAAGCATATCCCGGACGACGGCCACATCCCGACCTTCATCGCCTAAGAAAGTCATATACTGATCGATTTTGTTCAGCCGGACAAAAACCGCTAACGCCAAAACCGCCACTATGGCCAAAGCTTCCCAACGGAAAATTGCCCGACCTTGTTCGACTAATATCTCCTGTTTTAATTGCCACCAATATATAGCCAGTTCGCGCCAGGCTTTAATCCAAACTTTGGGATTACCACCCGTGGCTGTCCCGGCGGTTCTGGGCAAATGAGTCACGGGCATTTCGGCAATCTTCATGCCCCGGGCTCGTATCCCCGCCAACAATTGAGTATCAATCATCGCCCCGTCGGAAGGAATACTCACCCGGCGCAAAACGTCCCGCTTGAATACTTTGAATCCGCAATCAATATCGGAGGCCAGGTATCCGAACAGGGCCCGGATGCCCGTGTTCCATAACCAGCGGACAAATTTACGATGCAAGGGATCGCTATCGTTGGCTCTGATTCCAGAAACCATGTCTGCCTTTTCGGTTTCCATCTTTCTTAAAAGATCCGAAACTTCGGAAATATCAAACTGATTGTCCGCGTGAGTCATGACAATTAATTCCTTGGTGGCGGCTTTGAATCCGGCTTTGAGGGAGCCACCGTAGCCGCGATTGGGGCGGTTGGTGACGATTTTCAAATTGGGGATTTTTTTGACAAAGCTTCTGGCTATCTCACCAGTTCTGTCCGATGATCCGTCATCGACCAAAATTATTTCGGCGTCTAATTTAAGTTTTTTGGTGACGGCGGATACCGAAGTCAGGCATTTGGCGACATTCTCTTGTTCATTGTAGGCGGGAATAACTATCGAGACGCCTTTTGACATGCTACAATTGTATCATGAAAATCAGCCGAGAATTGCTGATCTTGGCCACAGTTTCGGTAGTATCGACGTTGTCCTTGTGGATTCCGGTGGGAATGCAAAAGGTATATGAGAATTTTGATGGGCCGTACTATATCGTGATTGCCAAAAGCTGGTATGACAAAGTATTTATCCGCAACAATTTTTCCTTCCCCTTGCCTTTGGAATATTATCCGGCGCACTTCCCTTTGTATCCGGCTTTGATTTGGCTGTTTGGGGGAACGCCGACGGCGGCGGTAATAATAAACATAGTGGTATCGGCACTAACAGCTGTAGTAGTGTACAAAATATTTGCCGAATTCAAATGGGGAAATCCATTGATGGCCGGATTGGTGTGGCTGTTTGCCTGGCCGAGGATGTGGGTGACCAGATCAATTGTCAGCCCGGAAACACTATTTATCTTATTTGTAATGGTGGCGCTGTATGGATTTCATAAAAAATCATATTGGCTGGCGGCCATAACCGGGGCGCTGGCGGTGGTAACCAAAAGCCCGGGTATTTTGCTTTTTCCAGCTTTTCTCCTGGCGTCGAAAGGTGACAAAAAAATTTGGCCAACTCTGCTAATCCCAGCAGCGCTGATGGCAGTATTCGGGTTTTACTTCCTGCGCACCGGGGATTTTTGGGCATATTTTCATTCCGGAGATAATATTCATTTACAAATTCTGCCATTTAGGGTTTTTGACAGCAACCAGGCATGGGTGGGACAGTGGTGGCTGGAGGATATTTTGTGGATTTACTTAATCGGGGGGATCGGGGTAGTTAGGGCTTTTAGAAAATCAGCTGTCTGGGGGTGGTGGGGGGCGATATTTTACGCGGTGATTTTATTTGTATCCCACCGGGATATTGCCAGATATTCACTGCCATTGGTACCAGTAGTTATTTTAGGCTTGGCAGATGTTTTAGAGAAGAAAGAGGTCAGATGGGTACTGCTGCTACTAATTATCCCTGTGTATTTCTACAGTCTCAATTTCCTGGCTCACAACACGGCTGCTATTTCGGATTGGACGCCTTTTTTCTCCAAATGACGAGGGTGTACATGAGGTAGTTGTAAGGCATAACTAAAAATCCGATTGTCAGGGGTAAAACGATCTGGCGGTATTGCGAACCAAGAAGATAATCTGTGGCTACTCCCACCCCTACTTGGATCAGCAAGCCCCCGGCCGAAGTAAGGTTGAATTGCAAAAACTTTGAGGCAATAGCCGCCAGACCATTGATCTGCTGATCCCTGAATGTCCAGAGATTGTTCCAGGTGAAATTGCTTAAGATAGCCAATTCAGTGGATAGACCCCAAGCCGCCCAGCCCGGCCAGCTTAACTTAGTAAATAGATACAAAGCGAAGGCATTGACTAAATAGCCCAAGAAACCTACCAGGCCGAATTTGATAATTTTTTGCTTGTCTTTGATGCCCAAAATAATTGCCACCTTAAAGGTGGAAATCATTTCCTTGGGGTTAAATTTAGATTTTTCTTTGGCCCGAGAGGCGAATTCTAAAGGGACCTCGACGACCTTTTTAGCATTTTTAATACTTTGATAAAGCAAGTCTACTTTGTAAGCAAATCTAGTAGGCTCCATCAGGTGTTCCAGATCAATCTGGTCCAGAACTCCCTTAACCCGGGTAAGTCTGAAACCGGTAGTCAGATCGTGAATTTGTGGTTTGAGAAGGACCATCCGGATAAAGAGGTTCCCCAAGAAACTCACCGCTTTGCGGCTAAATTCCCATTCTTTGGGGATGGAACCACCCCTAATATACCGGCTGCCAATCACATAATCGGCTCCGTTTAAGAACGCGGCCACCATATCTTTGACGAATCTGGGTGGATGTTGAAAATCAGCATCCATTTCCATAACCGCATCAGCACCAAGTTTGTTAACTGCATACTGCATGCCCCGGATATAGGCCCAGCCCAAGCCCTCTTTGGGTTTTTGCAGCAGGTGCAGATTTTTATATTCGGCCTGATATTTTTTAACGATGTTCCCCGTGCCATCCGGAGAAAAATCATCGACGACCAGAAGATGCATCTCGGTATTCTTGATTTGGGGAAATTCTTTGCCAAACAGCTCTTCAATCATCAGGCCGATATTCTCCGCTTCATTGTACGCGGGCATAATAATTACGACTTTCATATATAATTGAGTATATCATGCTAAAAGTTGATATTTTGACGCTATTCCCAGAAATGTTTACAGGGCCATTTGATCATTCAATTGTTCGGCGGGCGACTGATAAGTCGCTAGTGGAAATAAAAATCCACAACTTGAGGGATTGGGCGACAGATAAATATAAATCGGTAGATGATAAACCGTATGGGGGAGGACCGGGAATGGTCATACGCGTTGACGTCGTCAACGCAGCGGTCACAGCCCTCAGGTCTCAACGCACAAAAGTTATTTTGTTAGACGCCGGAGGAAAGAAATTTAACCAGAAAAAAGCAGCTGATTTATCACATGATGAGCACTTGATATTGATTTGCGGACACTATGAAGGCGTGGACCATAGAGTGCATGAACATATTGCAGATGAAGTAATTTCCATTGGTGACTATGTGTTATCCGGCGGGGAGGTTCCGGCGATGGTGGTGGTAGATACAATTGTGCGGTTGTTACCTGGGGCGTTGGGAAATGAGCAATCTTTGATTGAAGAATCACATAATGCGGGAGAAGCCGAATACCCTCAATATACCCGCCCCGAAGAATACAACGGCTGGAAGGTTCCTGAAATTCTTCTCTCTGGTGATCACGCCAAAATTAAGAAGTGGCGATCCCCTGCTCAATAAGTTTATCTACTACTTGCTTCCAGGGTGAAAAATCAAAACTGGGTTTGAGTCCGCCAAATTTGGGGTAACGCTTGGGATCAACCGACGACTTTTGCACGCCGGAAATATCTTTGCCTAATTTTTGCAAGAGATAGGTAATGATTTCATACGGGGTGGTCGTGTCCGGACAGCTCATGTGAAAGACGCCGGAGAGATTTTGATCAATGATTTTTTGCAGTGCCAGACAAGCCTCGTCAATATAGGTAAGAGAAATTTGCTGGTCGGTAAAAAGCGGATAAAGTTTGCCCTGATTAAACAGGTCTAGGGGTTTGCGCAGATAATCGAGCTTAGCTGGGTATTTGGCCCGGATGGGGGAGATAAGACGGACGACGGTTCCCCTGTCCCCCACAACTCTTTCTGCTTCGGCTTTGGAATAACCATACCAAGTTAGCAGTTGGCTGTTGGTCTCTGGCTGATGGTCTGCCGCGTAAGGACCGGGGTCGGCGGCAGATCCGGAAAAGACATAATTGGTGGAGATGTGAATTAAACGGGTATTAGCAAGAAGTGCAGCGACAAGATTTTTGGTTCCTTCCACATTTATTTGCCAGCAGGGTCCGTTTTGGTCGCCACGTTGTTTTTCAGCTTCGGAGACGTTGGTGTAGGCGGCAAAGTTCAAAACAACATCCGGATTTTCCTTGGCCAGATATTCTCCGGGGTGAGCCAGGTCAAATTCACCCAGACCCGGAGTGAGAAGATCTTGGGGATGCGGGTACAGCTCTACAAATCTTGATCCCACTAGTCCGAAAGCTCCTGTAACTAGTGTTTTCATACTACATTATATCTGGTTCGACGAAATCGAAGGGTAGCTGTTTTGGATCAATTCTATGTTCTTCGGTTTCAGAGTCAGCTTTGAATACTTGATCCGCAAAATAAACCAAGGTCACCGGAAAGTTGTTGGGATTTATGAAACCGTGAGCCACCCCATGGGGAATATACAACGCCTTATCTGGTGACAGTACTACTTTGGTTTTTTGACCATATGTTTCTGACCCTTCCCTTAGATCCACTAGACCTACTAACAAAATGGAGTTGGTCGTCCAAATTTCATTTTGACTGGGATGGATATGCCAAAACCTTTTGCCTCCTGCGGCGATATATGACATGTTGGATTGACGGATCTTAAAATTAATACCAAATTCGATTAATGCTTGAAAATGGAAACTTTCTGATAATCTAAAGTTTTCCTTAAACCACCCGCCCAAGTCGTCAGGGAAGACGTTGATTTTCATAAGCACTACGTCTTTCGGATGTGGTTCTTTACTGTAAGTCTGCTGAAGCAAATTAACCCCTTTTTCGGTTTTGATTTCCTTGACTGTTTTTTTTATAAATCCCATGTTATTTTTTATATATTGATTCAGCGCGCGCTTTTAGTGGTCTCCACCACCATTTGTTTTGCTGATACCATTCTACGGTTTTGGTTAACCAGATGTCAAAATCATGCGTGGATCTCCAACCCAACTGGCGGCGGATTTTTGAACTGTCGAGTGCGTAACGCCTATCGTGACCTGGCCGATCAGGAACGTAAGAAATTAACGATTCTGGCTTATCCATAATTTTTAGTATTGTCTTAACAATATCGATGTTGTATTTCTCACAATTAACACCGACTAGATAAGTCTCTCCGGGTTGACCTTTTCTCAACACGATATCGATCGCCGAGCAGTGGTCGTCAACATGTATCCAATCTCTCACATTTTTGCCATCTCCGTATACAGGAAGAGGCTGATTGTCCATAGCGTTGGTAATTAGCCTGGGAATAAGCTTTTCTGGATCCTGATATGGGCCGTAGTTATTTGAGGTATTAGTGATGGTTATAGGAAGCCCAAAAGTGTGTAAATACATTCTGACCACGAAATCGGCGGCTGCTTTGGAGACAGAGTATGGGCTTCTCGGATCGTAGTGGGAATTTTCACTAAATTTGTCACTCGTAGTCAATTTCAGTGTCCCAAAAACTTCATCTGTGGAAACGTGATGGAATCGCTTCACGTGGTGTTTAACTGCCTGACGGCAGAGAACAGTAGTTCCGACAATGTTTGTTTTGACGAAGATGTCTGGATCAATAATGGATCTGTCGACGTGGGATTCAGCTGCGAAGTTCACAACGGCATCTATGCCCCCCATGATCTTGTCGACCAGCTTTTCGTCACAGATATCTCCTTTAACAAAGTTGTAATTTTTCTTCCCAACGATATCTTTTAACGATGATGGGTGGCCAGCATAGGTAAGTTTGTCGAGATTGACAATGTAATCTTTGGGGTATTTGTTAAACCAATACTTAATGAAATTCGAGCCGATAAATCCCGCTCCACCGGTAACTAGCAATTTCATATCTTGATACCTCTTTTCCGAGCCCAATAGAGATTGGCTGCGAGCAGGCTGTCAAATGTGCCTACATCATGCCAATAACCTTTTAGTTCGTGCCACTGCATAGTGCCCTCTTTAATGTAAAAATTTTGAACATCAGTGATCTCCAGCTGGCCACGTTTAGAAGGCTTAAGTTTTTTTGCCACTGCAAAACAGCGGCTATCAAAAATATATAGACCCGTGGAAGCATATGGAGAGGGGGGTTTGACTGGTTTCTCTACAACGCCTATGATTTTCTTAGCTTTACTAAAGATTGGAACGCCGAAGCGCTGGGGGTCAGGTACTTTTTTAAGAAACATTACCGCCCCTCTTTTAAATGAGGCAGCTTCCCGAGAAATATCGGCGTCTGTGGTGTTGTCCCCGAGAATGAGAGTCAGCGTATCCCCATCGACAAAGTCTTCGGCTACTTTTAACCCATCGGCTATCCCGCCAACCGGATTTTCCTGGTAACCATATTCTAAGTGGTCGAGGCCTAGCTCTTTGCCATTTTTAAGTATCTGCACAAATTGTCCGGAGTGGGGTCCGGAGACAATAACCATAACATTCTTAATGCCGGCTTTAATCAAAGTTCGCAAAGGATAGAAAATCATCGGCTCATCGTAAATGGGGAGAAGGTGTTTGTTGGTGACGTAAGTTAGGGGTTGAAGCCTGGTAGCTAAACCGCCGGCGAGAACGACACCTTTCATAGCAGAAGAGATTGTAGCATAAATGTGGCGAGCTTTTGGTGGGTGGTGCCGGCTTGAGTGATGAGGCTTTGATACAGAGATATTTTTTCTACAGTTAATGGAGTGAATTGGGGAGATTCAAAATCTGATATGAGATCCATAAAGCGCTTGGTGGAAACAGGGTCGGTGCGTCTGAGCTGGGCTATGGTGATGTGGGGCAAAAACTTACGGGGCTGGGGGGTGATTGATTCAAGATTTACGATTAATGATTTATGAAGATCATTCAACTCTTCTGATTTGGCTAGAGACAAATACAGGATGGTGGGCTCGTGGCGACTGTAGAGAGTTTCTACATACAACGGTTGAAGAGTAAATTGGTAAGCGCTTTGAGTGGCTTGAGTGAGGGCTTTTTTAACTAATGGAACTTCGTCATCAGGAATCTGGCCTAAGAAGTTGAGAGTCATATGAGGACGTTTCTCCCACACCAGAGGAGCTTTAAGTTTCTCGAGTTGGGGTTGAAGAGTCACGATTTCTGAAACGGTGGTGTCTGGCAGATCGATGGCGGTAAACAGGCGATGTTTCACGCGCGCAGAATGAGCGAGGCAAAAATAAGTACCGCAAAAATGGCTACAAGTAAATATTCGAAAACTATCTTGATATGCAAATCCCGATGATGGGCGTGGTGAACAACTCCCCAAACAACATAAGAGGCGGCCATGCTGACTAGAATTCCTAGCTGAAGAAAACGGTGATAGTCGAACCAGAAAATGCCCCACAGGCCCACAAGCATCACACAGAGAAGGACAAAATAATGCAAAGGGTGATGGGCGAAATCGTGTTCGAATGTCACAGTATTTGGCCTTTGGAAATAATGAAGGCGGCTATTAACAAGGCTAACATAAATAACAGATGGGCAAAACTTTTGCTGGTCCAGCGGACAACTTTTTTCTGATAAACGGCAACCAGATCAATAACCAGTACGGTGACAAAAATGATAAGCAAGGTAAGGGAAACGGCCTTGGTTACGTCAAATGGAGAAACTTTGGGCGTGACGATGCCGACAGTTGACGTGGCCGCGGAAACGGGCTGGACAATGCGGGCGGCGGGAGCGATAGCCGGAGCAGCCGAGAGTTTGGTACCAAACAATTGCACTACCAAAGTAGTCTCCCGGCCCTCTAATGTGCCGTCGACCACGGCGATACCAATGTCCCGGTAATTACTGTTGAGGAGATTTTCGCGGTGGGTAGGTGAAGCCACCCAGGCGTCAACGATGGATTTGGCATCCGAAAAATCCCGGGCCAGGTTTTCTCCGGCGTAGCGGTAGGCATACCCGGCAGAGGTGACGAAATACCAAGGTTGAGTGCCAACGGGCGAGACATGGGCCCAGTAATTTCTGGCAAACATATCCGCGGCTTTTTGAGCGGCGGCTGTGGAAAGTTCGCTGTCTAATTTCACTTCCGACAAACCTGCAGCTGTCCGCTGAACATTGGTCAAGCGGACAATGTCCTCCGGAGAAATCTGGGAAGCGTAACCTAAGATCTGCGGGTAACCAGTGGCTAATTGACTGAGAAGTAGTTGGAATCCCAAAAAGAAGCCGATGGTAAGAACTAAAGATGAGGGGTGAAGAAACTTGGCCCGCTGATTATTGGATTCGTGGGGAAAGAAGAGGTGGCGCAGGAATTTCCACATTTGGAAACTATTATGGGCGACGCCAGAGCAGAAGTCCAGAGATGATCAAGCCGAGTAAGGCCGTAGGGATGATGACCAGCCACCAGTTGAAATTGAAAGTAGAAGTGCCCCGGACTTGGGGAGTGGGGGTGGGCGTAGGAGTGGGAGTGGACAAAATCTCCTCTTCTGTTTCTTCAATCTCTTCGGTGGCTACCCCTAAGACGGCGGCGGGTGCTGGGGGAACAGCCGGAGGAGTATTCACAGTGGGATTACCTCCTCCACCACCACCGCCGCCACCGGCACTGGCTTCACTGTATGTTCTGGTCATACCTTCGGCGCTAATGACCACCGGAGTACCGGCGGAAACAATGCGCCAGTAGTAGCCCATATTGCTAGACAATCCACCTACCACAATTGCATGGGAAGTGCCGTAGTCCGGAACGGAATGTTCGGTTCCGGTGCTACTTGCATATCCGTAATTTGGTGAAGCGGAAGGATCAACGCTGCCGTGACTAAGGGTGTCGTAAATTATGCGGCCATCAGTGGGCCGGTCGGTATTCCAGGTGATTTCAATGCGGGTAGTGTCTATGGTATGACCGTAGATATTGGAAATTACGGCGGCGACATAAATTGGCTCGTCAATAGTGGTGACGTTGTCTGCATTATCGGTGACAATAACCCGCAAGATATATTTACCCAGAGCCAAGGACGTAGTGTTCCAGGAAGAACCGGCAATATCATGGAAACTTTCCTCGCCATCAGCGCGATATTGGAACTGGGTGGACTTGATGCCCGTCATGTTATCGTCTTTGGCGGCCACGGACAAAGCCGCGGTGCCAGAAATGGTAGTGTTTGCGGCCGGAGTTGTCCAGGCCACCTCCGGATTTGCGCCATCAGATGTTTCCTCCCATGTAGTGTCAACTAATTCATTGCTGGCTGGCGATTGATCATGAACGCTGGTTTCGCCACCGGTGCGTGAGTAAGAAACGTCAGGCATAGTACCCGTGTCGTTGACAGACTTTTCCGTAAGATGTAATAGGATAGTGTCATCGTTTGCAGTGGCACCCGAATCCACGGAAGAAACGGTGTAATCGTCGGAGACTGTCCAGTGATCTGCTTCGTCTATAAGAAGCTCGTCGTCTATAGGTTCTGAAAACCGGACTTCGATAGTATCCAGGCGACCGTTTGGATCTGTATCTCTGGTAACGGCAGAAATTATGGCAGGTTCGGCCAAGTCGGTAGTTGGCCAAGTATCGCCAACCAACTCGTTGCCGGCTAAATCGTAAGTGCTTCTCTCCCCATCACTTGAGGCATAGGTAACAGAAGGAGTATTGGCCGTATCGGGGGTGGGGCCCTCGCCAAAATTCAGAATTAAAATGCGGTCATTAACTCCGCTGCCACTAGTGATTTGTTCCGCTCCGGCTGGGTCAGCCACGTCCCATCCGTCAGCTCCCGGCTCAAGTCGAGAATCGTCGATCGGCTCAGAGAAGGTCAATTTGACAGCATCGATGTGACCGTTGTGCTCGGAATCTTGAGTCTCGGCTTTTTCTAATGTGGGAGGAGTGGTGTCGTAGAAGATTCCTGAAAGGGTACCTGTGGATTCGACATTGCTGGCTGAGTCTGTAGCACGAGAATAGAATGTGAATTCGCCATCTTTACTTGGAATGTAGGAATAATCCCAAGTGTCTGTGCCCGTGGAGGCAAACCATATTTGGGGACCAGTCCAATCGGCGCCATTCCAATAGTTGGTACCATCAAACATAGAAACTTCTACTGAAGTCACAGAGGACGTGTTGTCGGTGGCAGTTCCTTCTATTTTGCCCGGCCAAGTGGCGGCGTTGTAATATCCGGACGCGGGAGAGATAGGAACAGAGGATGGAATATCTATGTCTAGTTTATATGGACCTGACCACGTATTGGAATTTCCTGCATTATCTTCAGCGTAAAGATAAAGATCGTGGGAGCCGGGGGAAGGAATAGTCAAAGTATCGTTATTGTCAAAAGTTGTGCCTGTAGTTGCATCTGCTGGGGTATTCCAGTTGTAACGAGCAAAAGATAACCCCGATTCCCCTGAGTCGGATACAGAAAGCGTAATCGCAGGACTCGATGCATACCAAGATAAAGAGCTATTGTCAGCTGAGACTGTGGGATTGGTTTGATCAACCGTTAAGGTAGAGTTGGACTCTGGACCAATATTCCCAACATTGTCTTTGGCACTAACGAAAAAATTATAAATACCCTGGCCAAAGGTTGTGATGTAAGAGAGAGTATTGCCAAGAAATGTGGGGCCTTCTACGCTATCCCCCGTAACTCGATACTGATAACCAAGAATATCAGATAAAGAGTCTGAAGCGGCTGGCCAATTCCATGTCTGAGAGCTGGAGAGAGTAGGATTGGGAATAGTAATAGGGGTACCAGGCGCGGAGGGAACCGATGCGTCTACGGTGCGGGAAATCCTATTGCCAGCAGTGACTGTGCTGGAGCTGGTGTGATTGGTGCTATCATCCCCCCGGATTTGAAAATCATATGAAGTGTTATCCGTAAGACCAGTGGGGCTAGCTGAGCATGTACCGAACCAAGTAGCACTTGCCCAGGCTGACCACCCAGCGGCCCCGCTCCCAGTTATACGCGTACGATATTCACAAGCAGTGATGGGAGAAACCGAATCAGTAATAGTTGCAGTGACCGTAGGTGTGCCACTGGTATAGCCGCTAACATCTGGACTAATGGAAATTCCACTAGCGACCGGAATAGCCCGATCTGATATACGAGAGATGGCAACGCCAGTAGCAATATTTCCTGCTAAATCTTTAACCCGGAGATTGAGAGTTAAGTTTGCCCCATCTGACGCAGATAGACTAGAGGCCCGACACCTAGAAGGAGAAACAACATACGAAGCTGGGTTCCAGTTAATCCCATCGATTGTATATTCGCAGCTGGTGGTATCCAGTCCAGGGGCGGAATCACTGACATTGGCTCTGATAGTAAAACTATTTCCCCGAACATAAGGGTCGTAATCGGTAGCTAGTGTTACTGCTCCTACGGTTGGAGCTACGATGTTCCTGGTGAGTTGAAAAATGTCGGAGAATTGGTTACCTGAAGTATCGGTGGCCGTAAGCTTGATGTCGTAAATCCCATCTGCATCGACTGTGATTTCTGGATCTTCGATTGTTGCGTCACTGAAATTAATATTTCCAGGACCAGTGACTTTTTCCCAAAGAAACGAGGCGATACCATAATCGTCAGTGGCGGTGGCATCCTGAGTAAAAGTTGTGTTGGTGATCTTATCGATACCTGCATCTACAGATGGGTTTGTAAGATCAAAGATCACCTGACCGGCAAAACCTGATGCCGGAGAAGTATCGGTATCGAAAATTTTGGGAACAAAAATGCCAGAAATAGTGTCCCAGGTATTACCAGTAGCGGTGACATCGTTGTTTGTGTTGTCGGAAATGTCATATGAAGAGTTGGTGGTAAAAGTGTTGCCGGAGAGCGTGACTCCGGATGAAGACCCTATCAGATCCACGCCTACTTCGTTGTTGGAAATAGTATTATCGGTAATGGAAACAGATGACGAATCAAGAATGTAGATGCCGCTGGTAGAAAAAGTGTTGTTGTCGATAACGTTATCCTGAATTGCGGTTCCAGAAACCGAATCCAGGCTAATGCCGTCGCCATTTCCGGTGATCAGACAATTTATGATAGTGACATTGTCCGCGCCCGCCAAGAGAGAAATGCCGGTACTGGAGTTGCCGGTGTTGATAATAGTATTTATGTTGCTGTTGCAGGAGATGGTCAGTCCGGATTTGACGATAGTGATGGGGTCGGCGTATGTTCCGTCAGCAATATTAACTGTGCCCCCGGCGGCCACTGCGTCCACACCATCTCGAATATTGGTGAATTTGTCGTAACTGTTGGGGACGAAGTCATCGTCAACCCAAACTACAGTGGGAGCGTAGTCAACGGTTACTTCTTCAAGAACCGGTGTTTCGGTAGCGGTGGCTAAGAACGTGGCCCGCCACTGGAAGTAGCGGGAAGTACCGGATAAAACAGAGGTCAAATCTTGAGGCGAATCCCCTGTTCCTAAGGATGTCCAAGCGGGATCCGCATCGTCTTTGAGGAAGGCTGTAGACAATGCCCGGACTTCAAAAGTGACATTAGTTCCGGACGGTAGTGTTTCAATCCATGTGAGAAGCTGAAATTTTGTATCCGGAGTGCCGGTATCCAGGACGTCGGAGGCCTGTGTGCCGGAAGAAACATAAGTTTGTTCGTAGGTGGAGAAAACCCGGTCATTGGTACCGATAGTCCAAGTGCTGCCGCTGTTGGTAGAATTGACTGGGGTACCACCAGGATAAGTATCCGAAGTAGAACGATACCAGTCGTACATGTTGGTGTTGGAAGTACCGCTACGGAAGATGACCAAGGCGTATTGAGTGCCGGCGGTAAGGGTGGCCGGGGAGGAGTAAGAGAAGGTGACATCACCTTGGACATTGGGAACAGTATTTGGATCAACTGTGGTTTCAGCTAAAACTGTGGGTCCCGGTAAGCCGCCAACGACGTCTTTGACTCTTAAAGTAATATTGCCGCTTTTATCGTCTCCTGTTTGGACACGAAGACTAAGAATGACTTGGGCTAAAAAACCGGATGATCCGGCGGTAAATATTTGACCCGTGCGGGAAGTGGAATTAAATGTAACGGCCGTAGTTCCCGCAGTTTGGGATTGGTCAAGTACCAGCGGACCGAGAGCGCTGGTAACTTGGTCGGTACCAACTGTCGTGCCGGTGGAAGTCCCAACTGCAAAATCGGCCGTCGTGGTAACTACGAAGATGGTGAAGTGGTCTAGCCCCTTAATGACAAAGACATTGTTTTGTTCTTCTGCTGGTAATTCTTGATAAGTCTGGCCGTCTTCGGAATATTGGACCGTGGCTTCCTGGCTGGGGTTGGGATTGGGCAAAGTCAAGTCATATGTAAATGTCCCGTCTGGCATGTCTGAAGTAATGTCGTAACCGGTGGCGTCGCCAACCTGGACTTGTTTGATTTTAAGAGGTGCAGGCTGGGTGACTTTGGTGAACGTTATGGTGACAGCCGTATCGCGGTATTTATAAGTGCGACCTTCGGCGACGGGAGTAGTGGTCACATCGGCATCATCGATCGTCTGCCACTCGGGGGCAGGCGTAGGAATAGGAGTTGGTTCAACTACAATTTCTGCGGAGGGCGTTGAGTCAGTGACTTCTTGGGCAAAAGCTACCAGATAGGGAGCATTGCCTTGGAAAAGGAGAAGGAAGGAGAGCAGGAAGCTGAAAAGCTTCTTAAGAGACACTGGAGCCGATTTTAGTCTTTACTATAAGGCCTGTCAAACCTCCGACAATGTCTATCAAGACATCGCGGAGGGTAGGGGTACGGCCGAGACTGAAAGTTTGATGAAATTCGTCGGAAACGGCGTATAAGACTACCAGAATTAAAGTGAAAAGAAATAAGTAAGATTTTGGGTAACGAGTGGTGAGTTTGAGTGAACGGTAAATTAATAGGGCTAGGACAGCGTAGACGAAAAGATGGGCGGATTTTTTGACTACAAAATCCCGCCAGTGCACGGGAGTAGTGGAAAAAGTAGGTTGGGCGGAAAAGGAAAAAATTAAGACGGCCCACAAAATCGTGGGCAGCCAATATCTAATCCGGCGGCGGATGGACATATTCTCTGATTATAAGGCCAACGGAGGCGATAAAGACAATCCCACCGAGAATGGTCAAGATAATAGCCCACCAGTTTGTTGCCGGACGCTCGGCACTGGACGACAGAATTTGAGGAGACGGGATGGGGGTATTTGATGGTAGAGGCTCGAAGCTGGAAACTGGAACTGAAGTTGGTTTGGGTGTGGGGGTCGGAGTTGGAGTAGGTGTTGGTTTGGGTGTGGGAGTGGGGCTGGATTTGGGAGTTGGCGTAGGACGAGGGGTAGGAGTTGGGGTAGGACTGGGTCTAGGTGTCGGTGTGGGGGCAGGGGTGGGCGTCGGCGTTGGTGTTGGAGCGAAAGTTGGGGTCGGGGTGGGAGTGGGACCAATAACTGACGTAGCAATGCTATTTGATTTATTGTCGTTACTGGGTGAACCACACGATGGCGTGTATCGCAATATCCGAAAATAGTAGGGCCCAGTTGGTTTTTCAGCGTCAAATTTAAAATTTAGTTTACCTTCAAAGCCACCACTTTCTATCTTGTAGTAACTGCCACAATTACTGCTTGAAAGGTTAATCCATTCGTTACCGTTATTTAGTGTGAATCCTAAATAGTCATAGCTGGTCTCTGGATAAAAAAACACCCCTCGCAGGTAGGATGTTCCACAAGTGGTACAATCCAAATTTATGTCTGCTGAAAACTCTTGATCAACATTTATTGTTGAGGGGATGTTGGAAACAGAGACGGCAATCGCCAAAGTCGAAACGGTGGTTCTCCACCACTTCATTTGATTAAACTATACACTATATTTTTTTGAGTTCAACGTTTTCCTTGTGATATTCAAACTTGACTACCCATTGATCAAAGAAGCCGTCTTGCCCCAATATTCCATAGGCCAATTTTTCCATTTCATAGGAAAAGCCTACGTTTGCTACATGTTCATGCCCACCTATTTTAAAGGTTATGTTATGAAAATACGCTTTTTGTGGTTCCCCTGAGGTACCGTAAAATGTCAAAGGTGTGCCCTTTTTAATCTCCAATCCTAACTGTTCTCCAATGGTGGCATGAAACAAGCAATAATCTGCTCCTGAATCTATCAAAACTAGATAGCTTAATCCACCATTGGGACTATCAAAGTCTATTTGAATAACTGGTCTAAGGGAAGATTTTTTATCAGGGAAGGGACAATTATTTTGATCAACTGGAAACTTTCTGTAACGAAAGTTCATCGTCATTTCTTTTACAAAATATAAGCCCCATAATTTTTGGGTGCTCTTGTAAGAACCGGGCGTTCTATCCCCTCTTTTTTGGCTCTATTCAGCACATCCGCTACTTTATTTCCCGAAACCACCACTTTCATCGATGACGGGTCGAGAGCCAGCCATTTATTTGAATATTTTCCTAGGCCTGACTGATCATACGTTTTAATTTTCATACATACATGATATCACTTGCTATTGGACGTGCAAGTAGAGAGTTTTCAAACCGGAGCCGTGGTCGATGAATTTGATGTTGATGGTGGAAGAACCGCATTTTTCAGATGAGGAATAGAGCATGCCGGCTGCCGGGGCACGAATGACATCGTCGGTGGAAACCATGTCTATCCCGGTATGAATACCGCCACTATACCGATATCTGTATGAATAAGGGGTATTACCATAGCGCTGTGTAATTTCCAGCGTCCCCCGTAAAGGCCAATCCCAGTTTCCAGAACCGATATTCAAACCCCATTTATCAGTAGTATTTTTGAGGTAAGTTTCGGCGTTTACCCAGGAATCGTTTTGACGAACTTCAAAATGCAGGTGTTTGCCGGTAGAACAGCTGGGATAGCCAGAATTACCTACTAATCCGATAGGATCACCGGCGTTAACTGGACCTTGTCTGACGGCGTTGGCTAAAGCGCTATTAATAGCCTGAAGCTCAAGGCGGGCCTCTTCGAGTTGTTTTTGGTACAGAGATTCGTTGTTTTTGGTTTGTTTGAGGAGGTTGTCGCGGTCGGCCCGCAAGTTGGCCAGAGCAGTTTTTTGAGTTTGCAAACGAGTCTGGGAATCTTGAACCAGAGTCTTTTGCTGGGCGTAATTGTTTTGCACGGCCTGGGTTTCGGCCAAAAAGCGGCGGTTGGTGGATTGGACAATCTGCAGGTACTTAAAACGGGAGACGAGCTCGGAAAAATCGGCGGCGGAGAAAAAGATTTGCAAAGGATCCAATTGACCTTGCTTGTATGAGAGAAGAATTTGCTTTTCTAAAAGACGAGATTTGGCCTGGAGTTTGTCTTCCAGAAAATTTATCTTGGCGGAGATGGAGGCAATCTGGTCTTCAGTTTGGGAAATTTTTAGGGAAGTGAGTTTGATTTGACCATCATAAAAGGCCACTTGACCGGAAAGGGTTTGGGCTTGGCTATGCAGCGCGACGACCTTTTTTTCCAGTTCGGCAATTTTTGTTTCGAGATCTGAAGCGGAATCAGCACGAGCCGCAGGCACAGCAAGCAAGAGCAGGCACAGCAAGCAAGAGCAGGCAAATAGAAATTTCTTCATGCTTTGAGGAAACGCCGAACAGCCAGAAATCCTCCAACTGCACCTATCACGGCGCCCAAAAGCAATTCTCCACCCAAGAGAGCGAGCATGAACCAAAACGGGGCAGGCAAAATGGGAATACCAGCTAAGAATCTGGCTAAAAAGGGCGTGCTGTACAGCAGAATAATGTAGGAAACGCTCCAGGCGATAAAGGCGCCGGTGGCCCCGTAAATTACACCTTCCCAAACGAAAGGGGCACTGATGTAGCCGTGGGTGGCGCCCAGAAGTTCGTGCAGAGTAATTTCGTCCCGGCGGTTGGCCACTTTGATACCGATAATGAGCAGGATGATGATAAAAGTAATGACCAGATGCGAGCCGACCAGAGAAAAGCCAATGAGACGAACAGAGCTGGTCCAGGTAGCCAACTCGTTGACAATATCTTCGGCAAAACGCACGTCGTCGATGTCCACCTGGGTGGTGAGAAAATCGGCAATGGTCTTAAGGTCGGAGGGGTTTTTGGCCGAGACCTCGATGGAGGCAGGCAGCATGTTGGCAGTAACTGCTTCTAAAAGAAGCGGGTCGGATTTATTCAGATCTTTGTAAAGTTTGAGAGCGTCTTCTTTGGAAACATATTTGACATCGGCTACCAGGCCGGTAGCTAAAAGATTGGTTTTTATAAGATCCACGGCTTGGGGTGTGGGAACTAGGTCGGACTTGAAAAAAGCGTTGACTTGGGGCCGGGTTTCAAAATACGTGAGAATGGCCTGGGAGCCGGCGGCGATGAGGAAGAAAATGCTGCCCAAAAACAAAGTCATGGTCATGATGGAGATGGCAGCTAAAGCCTGGTAAGGGCTGCGGCGAATACGCGACCAAACACTAGTCATATTTGCCTTTGGGAGTATCTTTGATAACTTTGCCGGCGTCTAATGCAATCACCCGACGAGCTAAATGATTGACGATGTCCGCATTGTGGGTGGCCATAATAATAGTAGTTTGGAGTTGTGAGTGGAGAGTAGAGAGAAGATTGACGATGGCCCGGGCGGTTTTGGGATCTAAATTTCCGGTAGGTTCATCGGCCAGAATGAGCTTGGGGCGGGCCACTATGGCCCGGGCCAGAGCCACCCGCTGTAACTCTCCACCGGAAAGCTGGGCCGGGAATAAATCGGTGCGGGCGGTGAGCTCTACTAGTTCTAAGGCTTTCTTGACCGATTTTTGCAGGTCCTCGGGCTTGACGCCCATGATTTCCAGAGGCAAAGCCACATTTTCAAAAACGCTCCTGTCAGGAAGAAGCTTGAAATCCTGAAACACGGTGCCCAGGGTGCGGCGGTATTCGTGAATTTCAGTGGGGCCAGTCAGAACCAATTTACCAGCGTCGGGCTTAAGGTCACGCATTATTAAGCGAATAATGGTGGTTTTGCCGGAGCCAGAAGGACCGGTAAGGAAAATAAATTCGCCGGGAGCGATATCAAAAGTGACGGCGTCTAAAGCCAAAATGTTACCGAACTTCTTGGTGAGTTTCTGGGCAGAGATCATGGATTTTATTCAAGGATTTTGACGCGGCCCACATCCATGAGCCAGGAAGCTTTTGAGCCATCGAATGTCTCGCCCCAAACTTCGACGTGTTTATCTACAAATTCGTCTAAATCGACGACCGAAGAAATGAGGTAAGCTGAATTTTTGGGGTTGCTGTCCAGGACTAAATGGTGTGTACCTTCGCCGTTAAGTCCGTCTTTTTTGAGAATACCAACTGCGGAATCGCGAAAAGTTTTGGTGTCGGTGGACCCGACTTCTTTGTCCGTTTTTATCATGATTCCGGTAGACAGGCCTTCGACCTGGGGTGGAGAAGCGCGGAAGAGCAAGTAGCCCCCGCCAATACCCAGAAGAACTATTAAAACAACCATACCCGTAATCCAAACTTTGGGAGCAAGAACCATGGCTTTAGTATACCATACGGACTTCGGCTTCAATGAATTCGTCCAGGTCGCCATCCAATACGGCCTCAGCTTGGGAAGTTTCTACTCCGGTGCGCAAATCCTTGACCAATTTGTAAGGGTGAAGAACATAAGAGCGAATTTGGTTGCTCCAAGAAGCGGCTTTGTAGACACCCCGTAAGCTTTTTGTTTGGGCGGTCCTTTTTTCCTGCTCCAGCTGCCAGAGTTTAGCTTTTAATAAGCCCATGGCAATTTTGCGGTTTTGCTCCTGGAAGCGCTGGGTTTGACAAGCTACAGAAATACCGGTGGGTTTGTGCGTCAGGCGGACGGCGGTAGAGACTTTGTTGACGTTTTGACCGCCGTGACCGGTGGCCCGGTAAGCTTCAAATAGAACATCGTCCGGTTTGATGATCATATCGCTGGCATCAGACTCTTCGAGTTCCGGCAGGACTTCTACCAAAGCAAAAGACGTCTGACGCAGAGCGTCGGCATTAAAAGGTGAGAGGCGAACCAGGCGGTGTGTTCCCCGCTCGCCAATGAGGTAACCGTACGCGTAGGCGCCAGATACGGTGATAGTTACAGACTTTAATCCTGCCTCTTCTCCGGGAGCCTGATCCACAATTTCCACTTCCCAACCCCGGGATTGGCAATATTTGACGTACATCCTAAGAAGCATGGAGGCCCAGTCCATAGCCTCGGTACCCCCTTGGCCGGCATGAATATTAAGAATGGCGTTGTGATTGTCGTATGGACCATTGAGAAAAGTTCTAATTTCTAATTGACCTAATTTTTTGGAAATTTTGGGCAAGTTGTCTCCTTTGGCGATTTCTTCGGTCAGTTGGTTTATTTCGTCCTCTTCTTTTTGCAATGCGGATAATCGTTTCATGGCCGCTTGGGCGGCCATTTGGTCGGACCAAAAGTCTGCCTCGGAAGATTTGGCCTCCAGATCATGGATTTGCCTAGCCCGGTCTTCGGGATTAAGCTTGGCCTTAATTTTTTCTAAACGCAGTTGGAGATCATCGGGCTGAGGTTTGATGTCGGTCATGGTTGGCAGACGACGTTTCTGATTTGCTGGAGTTGATCGGGTTTGAGCTTCAGGAGTGTATCGGCGATGACTCCCAGGCTTTCGTTGGTGACCTGAACCCCAAGAACTACCGGACCTAAGTTCCGGCCAGGGTGAGTGACAAAAGCATCCAGGGTATCGCTAATGACTTTGCCGGCTTGGGAGGGATCGACTTTAGGTATGGCCGGTATCTTTATTTGATCTTTGACTTCAGCCAGAGAGGTGGGGATTTTGGGCATCGATCCCCTTTTTACTGACACATAGCCGTACACCCCAACCACCAACAAAGCTATAAAAGCCACCTTAAACAAAAATCCAAACATATATTCTAGTGACTAGGTTATAGGTTCTAGCTAGAAGAGTCAAATTTGAATATGCCCGGTGTTGACCAGTCGGTGGCCACATTATCGCTTTGTTGAGAAACAATTAGCTCTCTGGCTAAAAACGATTCGCCTGAAAAAGAGTTGTCTTTTATGAGACTCATGGCAGAATTAAGTTCTTCGGGTAATAGTTTAGCGACAGACAAATGAGGCTCGTACGGGTAGGGAATTCCAGTGTCTTTAATTCTAATTTTTTCTTTGTCTGAAAAAATGGCCCACTTTTCTAAGTATTTGGGATTTATCCCTTTTCCTCTTAAAGAAGTAAAGCGGTTAACTAAATTGTCATGGAGTTGATGAAGACGAGGAGCGCTCTCTTTATCGATGGCTATCACTAAATAATTACCAGCGGCAATTTCAAATCCGCCAAGCTTGACTGTGAATGATCTGGTTTGAGCCACGATTTGCTGTGACTCCTGGAGAATCGAGTTCAAATTATGATTAGGCATGGGAGATAAATAGACCATTAAGTGACTTTCCCATTCAAACGGAACGTGAGACATGTAGCTGTTGTGGAATTTGGAAGAGAGTAACTTGTTTAATTTGTAGATTCTCCGAGAAATCTCTTTAGGAGGTCTAACAAAAATCAGTATTTGCTTATCGTTATCTTCCATAAATCACGGTTGACCAAGGTCGGGGTAGATTTTTTGAATGGTCTTTAGGATTTCTTTTTCGGCTTCGTCTACGGTCGAATTTTCGATTTTTGCCCCTGCTGCTCTGGCGTGACCGCCACCCACAGCAAATGCGGTGGCTATTTTTGTAACATCTAAGAATTTATTGGGGTTGTTTGAGCGAAGACTAATATTTATCCTTCTGGGCTCATATTCATATATAACGGCCGTTATCACTGCTTCTGTACATTGTGAAAGGAAAAATGCAACCGTGTTTTTTGTGTCGCTTACTTTTTCTCCCGTTATATCTTGCTCCAAAAAGTAGGACAGTGGAATTTTTGTGATAACAACCCCACCATTAAAATAATTTTGGGCAAGTGACAAAGTTTTACCAAATACCAATATATTTTTAAAACCTATTTGGGTTAATTTTGATACCGATTGCCAAGATTCAGCTCCTCTTTTGACTAAATCTGATGCGGTAGCAAAAGTTTCCGAGGTGGTACCCTCAAATTTAAATCCCCCGGAATCTCCCCAAATGCCCACAAATAAACATGTGGCGATATCTGAATTGATTAGTTCGGGATTGTTTTGATATATGAGTTGATAAGCCATTTCTGAACTAGAGATCATTTTGTTTTCAACTAAGTTGATGTCTCCAAAAGAAATGTTGGTTTTGTGATGGTCGATGTTTATAGTTTTTATTCCAATTGGAAATCTAAGTTCGGTTTGTCTTGTAATTTGTGACGGAGCGGATATGTCGATGGAAATGAATAGATCGTAGTCTTGTAGTTCCGTTTGTGGAAACGATCTTGATTCAATTTCTTCGAAACTCTTAAGGAATTTCACTGAGTCTAATGGAGGGTCGTCTCCAGAAATAAGGGTGGATTGTTTTCCAAGGCTGTCTAAAGTTAGCTTCATAGCTAAATTCGAGCCAACTGAATCTAGATCAGGGCGAACATGGCAACAGAGAAGAATATGGTTGGCTTTTTGGATTTCAGACCAGATTTGGGGCGCTAATTGCTTAATTTTGTCAGACATGCAGCAATTTTACCACTCTTAGACCTCGTTATCTGGGCTTTTCTTAGTAGACCTGATTGTGGGTTCCTATATCGAAAAGTGTAATTACTTCTTCAACCCGATTTTTCACCTCTGAGTTTATGGTCTCTCAGGAGCGAGCTGGTTGGCTCGCTCAATCTCAAGCTTAACCTGGATTTGAATTTCTGGTACAATTTGGGGTCAGGAAGAATTCGTTTCTTCAGCGATTTTTCAAAATCGTTATAATATACGACTTTCATCTACCTTCGAGCTGGGCAAAGAATTCGTCAAGAGAATTGGCTGTTTTAAAGTTTCGACCGGCTCTAAAATCTGCTTCCATTTTGAGGTATCTTCTCTCGTTCTTTTTGGAAAGTCTAACAGTGGGCTCTTCGGTGATAGAAACAGAAAGTTGCCTTTTGGCAAGTTTGGAAAGATAGATACGGACGGCTTCCTGTAAGGAGGAGAAGCCATAATCGGCCGCCACGGCAGCTGCGGTATCACGCAAAGATTTATGCATGGGAACTTGGAGAGTCACGATGTCCATAGTGGTATAATTATACCGTTTTGATATTAATTGTCAAGTGACTTCCACAAATACCAACAGGCGACAGTGCGATATGGCTTCCATGGTTCGGCTACGTTCACCATAAACTTTTTCAAATTTTTGTGTTTGCGATTGAGGCCGTAGTGTTTAACAAAAGCGTTTTGGATGCCCACGTCATCCAGGGGAAGAATATCGGGGCGCTGGAGAGTAAACATCAGCTTCATTTCGGCGGTCCAACGACCGATGCCCTTGACGGCAGTAAGATGGGCGATTACTTCTTCATCGGACAGTGAATCCAGCTGGTCTAACTGAACAGTTTTGGCCAGAACTTTTTGAGAGAGATCATGTAGAGATCTGGCCTTGGCCCAGGAAGTACCGATGCCCCGCAATTTTTCCAGAGGCTGGTTCAAAATAAGTTTGGGGGTAAATTTTTTGTTTGGAAAGAGAGTCAAAAATCGGCTATAAATGGTATCCGCGGCTTTGCTTGAAAGCTGCTGGCCAATGATTTCGCTGACCAAATTGGTAAAGCGGTCTGGAGGAGGTTGGTAGTTTATTGAACCAAAACGATCTATTAAAGCTTTTAAAACCGGATCTTTTTTGAGATGACGGAGGGCTTTATTTAGATCCTGCATATATTTTGGCGAGGAGTTTTTTAGCCCGGTAGAGCTTGCCTTCCAGGCTGCGCAAAGGAAGTTTCAGCTTGAGGCTGATTTGGCTGGTGGACAATTGTTCGTAATATCGCAGCTGTAATAACTGGCGATATTCTGGTGGAAGAAGATTTAGACAGGCATTAACTTTGGCTCGCAGTTCATCCAAGGTGAGTTTCTCTTCGTAAGACAGAGAGGGGTCGAAGATAGAGTTGAATTTTTCTATCGCGGGGACGACAAAGTGGGACTGATGGCGAACCTGATCGCGGTAGTAATCGGAGAGTTTGTTGAGAGCGATTTTACATAGCCAAGTAAAATAGCTGCTTTTGTGCCGAAATGTGTGGTAAGACTTGAGGGCGGCTACAAATGTCTCCTGGAGAGCTTCGCGGGCGGCCTCGTAGTCCCCACCCGAGCGCTTGAGTAAAAATCGCAAGATTTTTTGGGAATCGTGGGTCTTTGTGTCCATATGCGTCTAAATTATACAGCTTAAAAATGAAAGACAGAACCGTCTACATATTTATGGGTCCACCAACTAGTGGTAAGTCTTCTGTTGCGTCGCTGTTATCTAAAGAGTTTAGGACGAGGTTAATAAGGGGCAGAGATGTGGTGCCGAATCTTACTGAAACATACGGAAGCTTCAGAAGTCTCATTCCTGACCGTATCTTCCTGCCCAAACTAAAGGGCAAAATGGACGGTTTAGGCGACAGAGAAAACATTACCCTAGATAATATTCCCAGAACAAAAATGCAGGCCGAACTTATTGTAGACTGGTCTGTCACTTTTAGAGCAACAGTGGTAACCATACTTCTGAACTTATCGAAACAAGAAGTGGTAGATAGGGTAAAGGGTAGGTTGACTTGCCCCACGTGTGGAGAAAGTTATCACCAGTTGTTGAAGCCGCCGAAATGGGGTGGGCTTTGTGATAATGACCGAAATGCTTTAACTGTTCGTTCAGGAGACAAAGATATTAAGATAGTAGAAAAGGCTTTCGAGGATTATTCCAGGCTAGTGGGTTCGTTATTAGGGATTTTGGAAACAAAGTCAACCGTGGTCCAAATTCCAGCTAGTGGTACTGTTAATCAAACCTATATGAGCCTTATAAGCAAGTTGAGGGTGAAAGGAAACTAGGCAGGTTTCCCGAAACGTGGGTTTTGTCCAGCATATTCGTCCAATTATGCATGACCATAGCAGAATTGGCAAAAATGGCGGATGATCCAATTGGGAGCTTGCTGGATCTGTTTGGGTATCCTTCTGAAAATGCTCCACAAGCGGAGAGGGAAATGTGGGTAGCCAAAATGATGGGGGTGGCGGTTTTGGCGGGAGGGGCAGGTTTGCTGGGATGGATAGCAATTGTGGCTCATTGAGAGTAAAATGAGGGGTTGTGAAAGATATCCGAAATATAGCCATTATCGCACACGTGGACCACGGAAAAACGACGCTGGTGGATGGGATGCTCAAACAGACCCATACTTTCCGGACCAATGAAGCGGAAATGAACCAGACGACGATTTTAGACAGTAACGAGCTGGAAAGAGAAAAAGGGATTACGATTTTGTCAAAGAATACGTCGGTATTCTACAAAGACGTGAAGATTAATATTATCGATACACCGGGTCACGCCGATTTTGGCGGAGAAGTGGAACGGGTGCTGAATATGGCGGACGCGGCACTTCTGATTGTAGATGCAGCCGAAGGGCCGCTGCCTCAAACCAGATTTGTGCTGAAAAAAGCCTTGGAAGCGGGGTTGAAAATCATTGTGGTCATTAATAAAATTGACCGGAAAGACGCCAGACCCGCTGAGGTGCTGGCGCAAACCGAAGAACTGTTCTTGAAACTGGCTACCCATCATAAACATTTAGACTTTCCGGTGATATATGCCATTGGCCGGGAAGGGCGTACAGGGTCTGACCCTATGCGCTTAGGGTCTGACCTTAGTTCTTTGTTTGATTTAATTTTGGCGGAGGTGCCTAATGCCGTCAAAAATACGGAGGAGCCGGTGCAAATGTTGGTATCCACCTTGGACTACGATAGTCATCTGGGTAAGATTGGAATTGGCAGAGTGAGGCGCGGGACAATCAGGATCGGACAAATGGTGGCCCAAGTTGTACCTTCCGTTAAACTAGGGACGTTTAAAATTGAAAAGTTGTTTACCAGTCATGGAATCAAACGAGAAGAAGTAAAAGAGGCGCCGTGTGGAGACATTGTGGGCATTGCGGGTGTAGATAATATTGAAATCGGACAAACTATTACTGACCCGGGTACTCCCGAAGCTCTACCCCAAACAAAGATTGAAGAACCAACTCTGAAAGTGACCGTGGGGCCAAACACCTCGCCGTTTGCCGGACGGGAAGGAAAATTTGTCACCGGCAGACAAGTGGGAGAACGATTGGCTCGAGAAAAAGAAACCAATTTAGGGCTACGTATCTCCGAGTCTGAAGGCGGGGCATATACGGTAGTTGGCCGGGGTGAACTGCACTTGGCGGTGCTTCTGGAAACCATGCGCCGGGAAGGCTATGAGATTCAGGTATCCAAGCCGGAAGTTGTCCTCAAAGACCACGAAGAACCGTTTGAAGAAGTAACCATTGATGTCCCCGATGAGTACGTGGGCATTGTGACCACCGAAATGGGCAAAAGACGGGCGACTTTGGTGGATATGGTGGCTGACGGAAAGGGAAACACCCGGATAATGTATGAAATATCCCAGAGAAACTTGATGGGGGTAAGAAATATTCTGTTGACCCAGAGCAAAGGGACAATTCTATTTAACTCAATGGGGCTTGGGTATAAACCGATGGGGGAAGCCTTGCCCAGAATGAGAAACGGGGTCTTGGTGGCGTTTGAAACGGGAAAAACTACCACCTATTCTCTAAACACGGCCCAAGAACGGGGAGTGCTGTTTGTGGGACCGGGGGTGGAAGTGTATACGGGTATGATTGTAGGGTTGTCTACCCGCGAAGGGGACATTGATATTAACGTGACTAAAGGCATGGCGCTGACCAATATGCGCCAGTCGTTTAAAAATATTAAGCCGCCCCTCACTCCTGCGGTGGAAATGACTATCGAACAAGCTCTAGATTTTATCGAAGACGACGAACTTCTAGAAATTACCCCGCACTCCTTGCGCCTGCGCAAAAAGCTGCTTACGCACCTGGATCGCGTCCGTGCAAAAAGAAAACAAAGCTAAACTGCGACATAGACTACCCCTCTGGTCATTCCGAGTTTTTTTATCTGTCCTTCTTTTTGCAATTTTAATAAGTGATAGTGAATGGTTTGGGGGTTTTTGGCCAAAAAATGACGAGAGATGAAGTCAAATGTGCATTCAGGATGATCTTTGATCAGGAAAAGTATCTCTCTACGAATTACAAGCATTAATGTATATTAGAATATATATTAATAAATGACAAGATACAATAAAATACGATAAGATATGAAAAGATTCTGGTTAACTCTCGATAAAAGTGGGAGGGGCAGTTTTATAGTCAGTGTAACGGTACCAGGTGGGAGTGAAGGCCAAAAATACGGTGGCAGGGTCGGATTTGTACTGCTCGGCAGAAGGATGCTTGGCGTAACGGATCTTGTGGATATCCGGCAACTTGGAAGCGTCGGCAATGAGCTGAATTTGGCCGTCCATTTGCAAAGTTTTCATCTCCTGTTCGTTAAAACCGACAACTACAGAGGCGGCTACTGGCTGGCCGTCCTTTAATCCAGCCATCTTTTTACTAGTGTTTTCGGTCTGAATGTAAATAGTCAGAGGTTCGGCGATGTGAGAATAGTGCATAGCTGCATTGTGACAAGTTCCGTCCGGCATGCAAACTGAAAGCGCACTTACCTTTTCCTTAGCCAAAAAATCTAAAATTTTCTGATCCATACTGATATGATATTATCATACTTGGCAAGTTATGAAATTAATAGGTAAAGTAGTCATAATTACTGGCTCTTCGAGCGGGATCGGAAGAGCCACGGCTCTTAAATTTGCCCAAGAGGAAGCAAGAATAGTTGTTAATTACAAGTCGAATGCGGATGGAGCCAGAGATGTGGCCAAAGAGATAGAAATATTGGGAGGAAAAGTTGTGTGTGTCCAAGCCGACGTATCAGACTCGCAGCAGGTAAAGAAAATGTTTACGCGGGCGGTAAAAGAATTTGGGACGGTAGACATCTTGATAAACAACGCTGGGCTGGCTAAAGCCAAACCGTTTTTTGAGATAACCAAGGAAGATTTGGAAACCGAGTTTGGAAAAAATTTTTTCAGTATGGTGTACTGTGCTCAAGAAGCGGCAAGACTCATGCAAAAAAACGGAGGAAGAATAATAAACATGTCTTCGATTTGTGGAGGAGTGGACTCGTCTCCATGCACTTCAATTTTGACATTCACTACTGCAAAAGCGGCGGTGAGTATGCTAACTAAGGTTCTGGCTAAAACATTGGCTCCGAAAATATTGGTAAACGCAGTGGCACCGGGGTTCACATTAACCAGATTTTGGGAAGGGATGTCTAAAAAGGACGAAGGAGCACTGTTGGAAACGACGTTAACAAAAAGCTGGGTGACTGCAGACGAAATTGCTAATGCATTTATATATTTGGCAAAATCCGATTCGATAACAGGTCAGGTGTTGGTGGTTGACGGCGGGTACACAATAAATAACAGATAATGTTGCTTTAGTGGTGAGAATATTTGCCTATCAGCTGGGCTGTGTCAATCACCCGGCCGTTTACGTCTAAAGCCTGAATTTTAAAGAAATAGCGGTGGGTGTCGGAGGGAGGACAGGGGCCGCCATATTTGGCTGCTTTCGGCACGCCGGAAATATCCAGGGGCGGATTGACATTAGCCCCATCGCAGGTATATTTGGCCGGTATCCTCTCCCCTTCTCCAAAAACCGGGCTAGAAATCTTAATCATTTTTTTTCTAATTTGGGTAGTGGCAGTGCTTATATTTCTTGCCGCTTTTACACCAACAGGGATCGTTGCGGCCGAGTTTTTTGTGTTCGTTTTGGGCGCTGGTCTTTTGCAGGGTCTGCATGGCAGTTAAAAAGTCGTTGTTGTCTGACGACGGGACTGATGGTTGTGGGTGGTGAGTAGTGAGATTGGTAGTGGGGATAGGGGTGGGGGCCGGTTGCGCTCCGATTTGGATTCTAAAGAGGCGCTTGGCAAATTCGGAGTCGATTTGGGCCATTAATCTCTCAAACATAGAGAAGGCTTCGCCTTTGTATTCCACGAGCGGATCGCGCTGGCCGTAGCCACGCAGGCCTATGCCTTCACGCATATCATCCACTGCGTCCAGGTGATCGATCCACAAATTGTCAATGGACGAGAGGTAGGCGTACTTGATGATCTCTTTCCACACTTCTTCGCCCACTTGGGATTTACGCTGAGTGACAGCATCAGAAATAATTTGATTAATTGAAGTGATGATTTCGTCTGCTATACCGGATTTTTTGAATTGCTGACCGATGGCTTTTTGAGAATCGTCATCGAAAGGGACAATTTCCACTAAGGCGGTTACGATGGGCAGGACCTCTGACTCCACCACTCCGCGGGGAGCGTAAGATTTAACGATATTAGATAATAGAGATTGGATATTAGAGATGACCTCGGATTCGGTGATTTCGCCGGAGAGGACACGCTTTCGCAGGCCGTAGACGATCTCGCGCTGTTTGTTCATGACATCGTCGTATTCCACCACATGTTTTCGGGCATCGAAGTTGAAACCTTCGACTTTGATTTGAGCCTGCTCGATGGACCGACTGACCATACCGTGTTCGATGGGCTCGTCCTCGGGAATCTTGAGCATGGTCATGACTTTGGCCACCTGTTCACCGCCAAAAATGCGCATGATATCGTCGTCGAGGGCGAGATAGAAGCGGGTGGAGCCGGGGTCGCCCTGACGACCAGAGCGGCCGCGCAGTTGATTATCAATGCGCCGGGATTCATGGCGTTCGGTACCGATGACGTGCAAGCCGCCCAGTTTAACCACTTCGTTGTGATCTTTCTGCCATTTAGCCCATTCTCTTTTGCTTTGGGATTCCGGCGGTTTACCGCCTAAAACTACGTCTACTCCCCGGCCGGCGATGTTGGTGGCAATGGTCACGGAGCCTCGATGCCCGGCCTCGGCGATAATTTGGGCTTCCCGTTCATGGTTTTTGGCGTTTAAAACTTCGTGGGGTACACCTTTTCTTTTTAAAAGTTCGGCGACAATTTCATTTTTTTCGATGGAGGTGGTACCCACTAAAACCGGCTGACCGGCGGCGTACAAGCGGCCGATTTCTTCGGCCAGCGCAGAGTATTTGGCCCGGGTAGTTTTGTAAACAATATCAGCGTGGTCGGCCCGGACCATGGGACGATTGGTAGGGATGACAATCACGTCTAATTTATAAATTTTTCTAAATTCCTCGGCTTCGGTAGCGGCCGTGCCGGTCATACCGGCCAGTTTGATATAGAGACGGAAGTAATTCTGGAAAGAGATGGTAGCTAGGGTCTTGGATTCCTGCTGGATGACGACATTTTCTTTGGCCTCAACGGCTTGGTGAATACCTTCTGACCAGCGGCGGCCGGGCATGAGCCGGCCGGTAAATTCATCTACGATGACCACCTGATTTTCGCGGACCACGTAATGCCGGTCGCGCAAAAAGAGGGTGCGGGCCTTAAGAGCGTTCTCCAAATGATGGACGGTTTCAAAATCTTTCTCGTACAAATTTTCGATATTTAACATCTTCTCCACTTTTTTCAGACCGTGCTCGGTAAGATTGGCCGTGCGGTGTTTTTCGTCGATGACGTAATCGGTGTCCGAAGAAAGTTTGTCTACTAATTTGGCGAATTCGTAATATTTTTGAGTAGGTTCGGTATCCGGAGCGGAAATGATAAGCGGGGTGCGGGCCTCGTCAATGAGGATTGAATCAACTTCATCGACAATGGCGAAATGATGACCCCGCTGAACCATGTCCGATAATTGACCTACCATGTTGTCGCGCAGGTAATCGAAACCGAACTCGTTGTTGGTGCCGTAGGTAATATCCGCGGCGTACGCCTCTTGGCGGGTGCAGGGTCGGAGATGGGCTAGGCGGTCGTCACCGTGGGAGGGATCAGAATATTTAGGGTCGTAGAGAAATGATTGTTCGTGAACAATAACGCCAACCGACAGACCCAAGAGGTGAAAAGTGGGGCCGTTCCAACCGGTATCACGCCGAGCGAGATAATCGTTAACCGTAACGAGATGGGCACCCTTACTGGTCAGGGCATTTAGATAAAGCGTAGGAACTGCCGACAGGGTTTTCCCCTCGCCGGTTTTTTGCTCGGCAATTTGACCTTGGTGGAAAGCGGCGGCAGCCATGAGCTGAACGTCAAAGGGACGCAGGCCAATGGCCCGATCGGAGGCTTCTCGTGCGAGGGCAAAAGCTTCTGGAAGAAGCTCATCTAGAGTAGCCCCGTCTGCTAAGCGGTTTTTGAATTTAGCAGTTTCGGCGACAAAATCCTCGTCTTTTTTTAATTTTTTGTATTTAACAGTAAAAGTATTAATCTGATCGACTCTGGTTTTGAGGCGGTCGACCTCCTTTTGATTTAAATCGAGGAATTTAGTAAGAAACTTAAACATGCCCCGCTATTATAACCAAATTGGTAAGAACCCGCACTAGTTCGATCTTTTTAAAAACTGCTTTGAGTTTATTTACCAATTCTTCGGCTTTTTGACGTTTGGGCTCGTCGTAAAAAAGATGATTGATGATTACCCGTTTTCCAACTTTTTTTAATTTTTCTAGAAATTTTTTAGAATACACAAATTCAGGAACTTGATCACCAAGGTATAAGTCAACGAGTACGAAGTCGAATTTGTCTTTAGTCTTTAGCAGATAGTCTTTGGCATCGATATTAAGAATCTTAAGATTCGGGATGCGGTCGAGATCGAAATATTTCCTGCCTATTTCAAGCATGACCAGATCGATCTCAACACCGGTGATTTGGGCTGGTTGGGGAATGAGTTTGGCGACAGTTCCGCACCCCAGCCCTAAAATCAGCCATTTAGCTTCAAAAGGACTAACCTTTTTAAGAATTGGGCGCCAGACATCGGCTACGATTCCCCCACTTTGGATCAAATTTCCAGTGGCCACATATTTATATCCCCACCCCTGGCGGACTTCGATGGCCCCACTATATTTAGACTTGAATTTACTGATAACTTTTGGCCTGAAGGCGGAAAAGACGGGCATATTTTTTGTCGAGGAGCATTAACTGATCGTGAGTGCCCTGTTCTGTGATTTTGCCTCCTTCGAGCAGCAGAATTTTATCCGCCCGGCGAACGGTGCTGAAACGATGGGAAATAAGTAATAGAATCTTGTTTCTAGCAAGCCTGATTATTTTTTCAAATATTTCTTCTTCCGCTTTAGGATCAACGTTTGAGGTCGGCTCATCCAAAACAACGACTTCTCCGTTTTTAAATAGAGTTCTTGCCAATGCAATTCTCTGCCATTGACCTTTAGACGGCTCTACACCCTTCTCGAAAGATTTGGACAGGGGGGTGCGATATTTGAGAGAGAGACTCTGAATGAAGCGATGGACACCCGTTAGTTTGGCAGCAGCCTCAATTGCCTGCTTATTTTTCAGGCGAGAGATATCCCCGTATCCAATACTTTCTTGGGCTGAAAAAGCATAGTCGGAAAAATCTTGAAAAAGGACCGAAAGGATCTTGCGATAGGCGTGAATATTATATTTTTGAACATCGACTCCATTAACTAAAATCTGTCCTTTTTGGGGGGTGTAGAATCCGACCAAAAGTTTAATCAGGGTAGTTTTTCCCGCCCCATTTTCTCCCACTAGGGCTATGTTTTCCCGAGGTTCAATTGACAAGTCGACGTTCTCTAGGATCCAATTTTTACTATTGGGATATTTAAACCAAACATGGCGAAATTCTATGCCTTTTTTGAAAGGAAGACGGGGAGTTCTGCCCTTAACTCGTTCGGAAGATTTTAAATCCAATAACCAAGAAAAGTCCGATGCGAAGAGATAGTTGGCATAAATAGTGTTGACATTGGAAAGAAGCATTCCGAAACCGTTACCCAAGGTTGTACAGGCCTGATACAGCATCTGAGCTGACCCCAAGGTAATTTTTCCCGCTAGAGCCAGAATAAAGAAATATGAGTTGAGGAGAATAAACAACAAGTTACTAGGAATCTCTGCTAAACTGCGGAATTTGGATCTTTTAATATCCAACTTCACTCTTTCACCGATTATTTGCTGGGCCAGCTCGTTCATTTTTTGAGTCAGGATTTTAACAGTCCCCAGAATTTTGTTTTCATAAAATGATTGAGGGTTAGTAAGATAGTGGTTTGTCCAACCCCATAGGCGGTTGGTGGTGGCTTGCCTTTCGCCCAAAGCATATTCAAGTTTGGAGAACTTAGCGCTTAACCAAACATCTGGTAACTCAAATATAATAATGGCTAGCCCTATCCAAGGGTTAAAGGTAAAGAGAGCGATTGCAGCTGAAATGATAGTGAAAACGGAATTGGGAATTTGGGAGATTGGTTGAACCATACCCCAAAGGCGTTGATTGTACTCCCGACCAATTTTCTTAAATTTGTCCTGAAAAGCGGGTGATTCAACGGTAGAAACATCTAGGGAGTTTAGTTTTTGAGCCATGAGAATTTCTGCTTTGGCGTTGAGAAGACGAGAGAGAGAACTCTCCATGGGATAAATAAAACGATTCATAGCGAAGCGGATATATTCTATAAGCGAACGGAGAATGATAACTAAAACGATAGTGCGAGCAACAGTTTGCCAATCCGGCCTACCGACTGCAGATATAACTAGATCGATCAAAAGTTTGTTGATATATAACACGGGCAGATTGGTTAAACCCCAAATTGACTGTAGAAAAGTAATGAAGAAGAGATGACTAGGGCTAATTTGATAAGCCAGCTTAAGAATAAATTTATAAGTGGAGAAAAAACGTTTGAAGGAAGAAGACATTAGGTTGATTCTACTTCTTGGATTACAATTAGGGAAGGAGTATGAGTTCACAAATTGACGTAACGGAACTGGTTCGAAAAACAGTGGGGGGGAATCAGGGGGAAAGGAGTATAAAGCTAGGTTCTTAAAGGTAAACGGTCAAAAAGGAGTACGTTCATTGGCGGAGGTTCAAATAATGGGTAAAATTTTGTCTTAGTTGGTCAGAGAGGCAATGCTGAAATTGATAATATCGTCTTTATCATAATATAAATCCGGCTCAATGCCTGTTTCTTCTATGGGTCGGGTGTTATTGCCAAGAAAAAAACGCCAGGTAGGGATACGAACACGGTAATAATTATCAAGACTTTTAAGTATGAAGCGGATGGGGTTAGCGCTACCTCCTCTAGTTTTTGTTCCAACTAGTAGAGCTCTATGTAAAACTTTGAATGGCGCTATAAACAACTCATTTGAACTGAAACACCTGCCGTTTATTATGATGCAAAGCGGTTTATCTACATAAATAGAGAGGTGGGGATGAATCTTGTATGGTTTCTTGGATAATTGCCCTTGGAAGTTCTTGGAAACTATTTTCCCAAAAATCATGTCGGTGTTAAAAAAGATGCTTGCAAATTGATGGGCGTAGTTGGAATTTCCGCCGTCATTATCTCTGACATCTATAACTATGCTATTTATTTTGCTGAGGCTGTTGGAAACCAGATCGATCAATTGGTTGGAAATATTGGGATCACTAACCCAATGGGGAATTTTAATATATAGGGCGTCTTTGATTACTTGATGACTAAATAACTTCTGGGGTAGGTTTTTTGACTGTTGTTGATGATAAAGTTTTATATCTGCATGAGAGTTATTCAATAGTGAGATTAACGTTGTGGCGACACGAATAGGTTTATTTTCTATTTCTGTCTTATCTTGTAAAGTGGTTATAGCTTTAGTTTTGAATTCTTTCAGCTCCTTTTTTGTGAGAAAAGGATAATATTTTAAAACACTCTCATAAACGCTATTGACCACCTCAAGGGACGTTTTGTTTTTGTTTGGAAGAGTAAGATCCATTTTTATTTGGGAACTATTTTGTCTTTGCGCATATATGGGCGGAGGACTTCGGGGATGGTGATTGAGCCGTCGGGATTTTGATAATTATCGAGAATGGTTATAATCATGCGACCCATGGGAATGCCGGTATCGTTGACGGTGTGGACCAGTTTTTTGTCGCCCTTAGTATCAACATAATGGATGTTTAGGCGGCGGGCTTGATAGTCCCAGGCGTCAGTGTTTGAACCCAGTTCGATATATTCGCCCTGGCTAGGAAGCCAACCTTCCAAATCGTATTGCAAGTAAGTAGCGTTGTAACCACAGTCGCGGGAACATTTATTGATCACCCGGTAGGGCAATTGGAGCTGCTGCATTAACCATTCATTCAACCCCCGCAGATATTCCATCATCTCGTGCGATCCTTCGGCGGTAGTGAGAGCGTCAATTTCCAACTTGTCAAATTGGTGGACACGTTTGATACCTCGGACGTCTTTGCCCCAAGAACCCACTTCGCTTCTGAAACAATGGGTGTAAGCAAAAAACTTCCGGGGCAGATCGGCTTCTTTAAGGGTCTTGTCCATATAATACGCAAATAGCGGAGGTTCTGAAGATCCAACTAAAAAGAGCTGTTCGTGATTTTCTATGTTCTCGGTGGATACTTGATACACCTGATCGCGTCCTTCGGGGAAGTGGCTGGTACCAAAGAGAACCCGCTCTTTGACCATGACCGGGACGATCATAGGTTCAAAGCCCTCGGCGATCAGCTTATTTTTGAATAATTCAAAAAGAGCAAATTGTAACAGGGCGGCGTCGCCTTTAAGATACGCGAATCGAGATCCAGAAGTGAGGGCACTTTGCTCAGTATCAATGATATCTAGATCTTTACCTAATTCGAGGTGATGCTTACCTTTGGTCTTGGGCATATGAGTAGCCGAGGAATATCCCTTGCCCAGTTTATCTTTGGGCAGGTAGCCTTTCCCCGGAATCCAGACAACCAGCTCCATATGATCCGCGTCTCCTTTGCCTTCTGGCATCTGATCCGAAGACATGTTTGGAAGACGGGCTAATTTATCTAAAAACAACCTTTCGGCAGCTTGGAGTTCGTCTTCTAGTTTTTTGAGATCTTCCCGCTTTTGACGCAATTTTTTAATTTCTGATTCAGATGGTTTGGCCGATGAGGCAATGTTACGGGCTGCCCGAAGTTTTTCAATTTTTTGGATGAGTTCCCGGCGAGCCACGTCGGCTTTGAGAACTTCATCTACAGGAACCTTTCCACCTCTAAATTCGATGTTTTTTTGTACCTCGTCTGGGTGATCCCTGACAAATTTGATGTCTAGCATAAATTGATTATAAGGAATAATCCGCTAAATGACTAATGTCTCCTATGGTGAGAACTTTAGGTGGACGAGTGAGTTCGACTATGGTTGTGGAAGTGTTGCGAATCCGAAAATCGCGAATGTGATCCAAGTTTAACTTGTGAAGACGGGTAAGGATCGCCTGGATGATGGTGTCGTGAGTAACAATTGCGGTGTGCGCTGGATAATTGACGGCCTCTTTTTTCCACCAAGAGAGGACCCGGGCAGCCACGTCGGCAAAGGCTTCACCACCGGGAAAAACCATTCTGGATGGGTAAGTTTGCCAATATTTCCATAAATCTGGATAGTTCGTCTCTAAATCTGTAAATTTCTGGCCTTCCCATTCGCCGTGGTTGGTTTCAATTAGTAGGGGGTCGATTTCAAGAGGTATGCCAAGGGCGGTGGCAATTATTTCGGCGGTTTGATGGGCCCGTTTGAGAGGGCTAGTGACAACCTTAGAGAGAGACTGAGATCGCAGTTGTCCGGCTAGAGCTTGGGCTTGTTGAACGCCGAATTCGGACAATTCAGTATCTAGTGATTGGCCTTGGTACCTACGTTCAACGTTGGCTAAGGACTGGGCATGGCGGATGAAAAAAACTTTTGTCATGACAATTTTGTTCTTCCGCCTCTTGGAGGTGCCAGCTGAAGAGAGTGCTCAATTTGAATTTCTAAGCTCGATAGTTGGAAGCTATCTCAAACGCTTTGGAGGTATTGTACTACGACCCAATTTCCTGTGCAATAGGTCACCACCTTATTAACTTGTACTCCTCTTCGCCTATGGCTATTAACGTTTCTTTAAATTCTTCTTCGGTTACTTGTTCTAATATATCTCCCAACACCACGTTGACATGTTCAACTGTTTGCTTCTTTAATCTTAACCAAACGATCGAAATTTTTCCCTGATAGCTTAGATACCAACTCTGCGAAAAATCCCGATCAAAAGTTACTATGACAGATCCTTCATTTATTGCCTTTTGAACTACCTGCTCGTCTGTCAAGTTTCCTAGCCCCTGTTCCTGAATGCTTTCGGCTTGATAACCCAGACTCCTTAAATATTCTGCAGTTTCCGGCGACAAATTTGCGTCTAACAAGAACTTAGGCATGAATGTGCAACTCTTCCCGGTCAAACCTGCGGGCGGCAAACGCCAAGGCGGCCGCTACATCCTCTTCTTTCAGGGCCGGGTAGGCTCTCAAAATCCGTTTGTTGTCATATCCTTGGGCCAGTAGGTCCAAAATCAAATGAATTGGTATACGGGTACCGGCAATGACAGGCTTGCCTGACATGATTTTGGGGTCAATCTGTATTCTGTTTATATGTTTGATCATGGGGACAAGTATATCATATCTTAAAGCCCAATTTCCGGCGCAATAGATTGCATGGCGACAAGAGCGATTCGCACAAAATCTTCTAATTTGATACTTAGTTTTTCCTCACACATGGCAATGTCCTCGCGTTTGACACCGGCGGCAAAAGATTTTTGGGGAAATTTTTTTAGGACAGATGAGATAGATAAGTCAGACAGGCGTTTGGATGGTAAAACAAGAGCGCTGGCTACAATCAGACCGGTGAGTTCGTCGCAGCAAAAAAGAGCCCACTGCATTTGGGTTTGAGCCTGTTTACCTTGGTGAAACCAGCCGTGGGACTCGATACCTTCGAGAAGTTCAGCGTCGGTTTCCCCTAGTTCTCTCACCCAATTGGCCATCAGTTTGGCGTGACTTCCTGGATCAGTTTTAGTAAATTCATAGTCGCCGTCGTGCAGAAGTCCAACAATCCCCCATTTCTCTTCGTCCCCGCCGAAATGTTTGGCGAGGGCCCGCATGACTGCTTCAACCGATAGACAATGCCGACGCAGGTTTTGATTCTGCATTTTCTCGGTCAGTAATTTCCAGGCTTGATCGCGGGTAATCATAAGCTACTGGACTAAAATTATTTCTCCGACTTGGCCGCCGCAGAATTTTTGGATATAACTGGCGCCTTTTTTGAGAGCCGAAACTACATCATCTGGAGAAATATCTGGTCCGCCATCAGCAAATAAAATGACGTCTTTGGTTTTTTCGGTAATTTTGGTGGCATCTATATCTCGATAATTTAGATCCAAAGTTAATAATTTATCGGTATCGGCATACACTAATTCACCATCTTTCGTTTTGGTTTTTTCTTCGTCACCCAATAAATGCATTTCTTCGCCGGATCGGGAAAACCGAAGGACCACAGGTTGTGATACTTTGGCCAGATCAAAGCCGCCTAAACCGATATTCGTCTCAAGAACGGCTAAGTTATAGGCGTCAACAGCAGTATTGATATTGTAAAGATTTTTGCCTTGGATAATTCTGCGCATCAGCGCCTCCGGAGAGGGACGCCGGCTTCCCGTATCTACCCCCGTGGTTTTGAGCATTGTCCGGTAATTCCTGATCGAGGTTATTTCCGAAACTTCCGCCAAGGTCACACTTTTTTTGGATTCGACAGTTAGTTTTTTCAGTTTTTCCAATTCGGTCTCCAGTTTTTTGATTTTCACTCCTTTAATTATTGTGTATGCAAATGAAATTCCGGGAAATTTTTGTCTAACCTCGTTGGAGATTGAATAGTCCTTTGTACTGGGGCTTGTTTTGGGTTTTGCGACTACGTTTTCCGGTCTTAAAGTGGGGAAGAGAATAACTTCTTTAATTGAAGGAGCATTGGTAAATAACATCACCATCCGGTCTATACCAATGGCAATTCCGCAAGTGGGTGGGAAACCATGCTCTATGGCTTCCAAATAATCGTAGTCGGTTTGGTGGGCCTCTTCAAATCCGGCTTTTTCTCTTTTTTTCTCTTCTACAAACCTTTGATACAGGTCGACAGGATCGTTCAATTCGGTATAGTTATTGCCAAGTTCAGAACCGAAGGCAAACATTTCAAACCTCTGGGTAAATCTGGGGTCAGAGCATTTCTTCGCCAGGGGAGATATCTCAATTGGGTAATCATAAATAATGGTGGGTTCGATAAGTTTTTCCTCCACTACTTCTTCGAAAACGAAGGCGATTACTTCGCCTATTTTGCTCGTTTTTTCTAACCCTTTTAATTTTTCGGAAGATGTGTTTAACGCCTTGGCTGCTAATTTTGCTTCTGCTAATGTTTTCCAGTCGAGTGGATTAATTTGGCAAAACTTTTGAATTGCTTCGACATATTTATATCTGTTCCACGGCCTTTTTACATCCAGTTCTTTCCCTTGAAAATTGATTTTCGTTTTACCCAAAACTTTTTTGGCGGAATGTTCAAATATTTCTTCGATAAGATCCATACCGTATTCATAATCTTCGAAAGCAATCATGGCCTCGAACATGGTAAATTCGGGATTATGGTCGTAATCTACTCCTTCATTGCGAAAAACTTTTGTAATTTCGTACACTTTTTCGAATCCCCCGACAATCAGGCGTTTTAAATACATTTCGTCCGAAATACGCAAATAAAAATCGCAATCTAAAACGTTGTGATGAGTTACGAAAGGTTTGGCAAACCCGCCACCGTAAATAGGTTGAAGAGTCGGCGTCTCCACTTCAAGAAAACCCTTATTGTCTAGGAATTCCCTGATAGATGAAATAATTTTGGTCCTGACCTCTAATCTGGACTTCACTTCAGGATTGACTAACAGATCAAGATATCTTTTGCGAAAGCGGTCTTCGACGTCTTTGAGACCATGCCAGTCGTCGGGAAGAGGACGCAGAGATTTAGAGAGAAGCTCAAACTTGTCGACATCGATGGTAATTTCACCAGCAGAAGTTTTAATAACTTCTCCAGAGACAGCCAGAAAGTCGCCGACGTCGAAAAGTTTGAGTACGTCAAATTTGTCGGCAAGTTTTTTGGATTGAAAGAGCAATTGAATTTGGCCGGTGGAGTCTTTGAGGTCGGCAAAGATGACCTGCCCGTGCTGCCGCCAGCGCCAGAGGCGACCGGCCACGGATAGGGTCTGACCCTCTGCATCGCGGGCTTTGACGACAGAAGTGAGGTCTAAAGAACTTTGGGGGGGATATGGATCGATGCCCAGACGGCGAAGTTTGGCCAATTTTCCCAAGCGAATTTTACGGATTTCTTCTAGACGCGAGATACTCATGCCCCAAGTTTAACTGATGGCAACCACGGTGTAAACCAATTTACCGGCCGGGGCAGTAACTTCCACCTTGTCCCCGACTTTTTTGCCCATGAGAGCCAACCCCAGCGGGGAGGAATGGGAAATTTTGCTGTGTTTGGGATCTGCTTCCCACTCTCCGACGATGTGAAACACGGTGTCGTGAGAATTGACTTTGACGGTGACAGAGTGACCGATGTCTATGGCAGCATTGCCGGCAGGCTTGGTAATCTGGGCGGATTTAATGATCTCTTCGAGTTCGGAAATACGACCGTCGACGAAAGTCAGATCTTCTTTGGCACTTTGGTAGTCAGAATTCTCCGCCAAATCTCCCATTGAACGGGCCAAAGCCAAACGCTCGACCAAGGCTGGCCGGCGGGTGTTGGTGAGCTGATCTAGTTCAATCTTGAGTTGATCCAAACCTACTTGAGTGATGAGCATTTTGTTATTCATATTTTTGAAAAAAAGAACCGAGTTTTGGCTCGGCAATAGGGGTGTAAATTGCTGGTACTGCGGTATAATACCTTGGTACAAAACGGTTGTCAATGGCCCCGTCGTCCCACAGTACCAGAGCGTAGCTCGGTACGTGGCCCTGAACCGTATTTATTCTGGTTCAGGGTAGCTGCTTATGTATTACGTTTATTTATTGAGAAGTAAAGTAAGTGGAAAAGTATACACTGGTTTTACGGCAGATTTGAGGCGTCGTCTTTCACAACATTTATCTGGACAAGTTCACACAACTAGCAGAATGGGTGAGATTGAATTGATTTATTATGAAGCCTTTATGAGTAAGATCGACGCAGTAAGAAGGGAAAAGTACTTAAAAACTACTATGGGCAAAAGAATGGTAAAATTAGCCTTGAGAGATACTCTTGGCCCCGTCGTCTAGCGGCCTAGGACGTCAGGTTCTCATCCTGAAAATCGTGGGTTCAAATCCCACCGGGTCACTATTTTGGAAATTGCGAATGAGGTAGGGGCAGCGCTGGCTGCGCCTGCCTCCGCAGACAGCGCTGCAAAGGGATATTTTACGCTGGCCGGAGTTACCGTAAAAAAGAACAGAAGAAAAAACGCAAAAATTTTAATTAAACTGCCATGATTAAATACATAGCCTACTGCAGGAAATCAACTGATGAAAAAGGACAAGCAAGTTTTGTTAATTGATGCTCAAATTGCAGAACTAAAGGAATTTGCCAAAAAGCAAAATTTGGAAATTTTAGATTTCGTGACAGAATCACGAACTGCCAAGACCATAGGAAGACCTTTGTTTGCTTCTGTATTAAAAAGAAGGTAATTAGATCGTTTCGTAACCATGCGATGTTAAAATATGCGCATGATTACGCTCAAAAGTAAATATCAAAAACGTCTGACGTCTTTTTGGCTGGGTAGAAAGTGTATTTTCTGTGGTAAAAAAGGGTGTGTTTGACTGGCTGGGGCCGGGTGAAACGCCTGCGCTGCGGCAGGCAGAAGTCCCTCAAGAAACTACGCAAGAAGCTGGCCATCCTCCTGGCTTTTGTGGAACAAAGACCGGCATATCAAGTGGCTCAGGAACATGGAGTCAGTTATCCTGTAGTCACTAGGGTTTTCCGAACCATCCGGGAGCTACTTTACCACCAGTGTGAGCTGGAAGGAAAACGGCTGTCGGGAGACATCGAAATCGACGAGGCGTATTTTGGTGGCAGACGTAAGGGGCAAGCGCGGCCGGGCAGCTGATGGAGGTCATCTGGGCCAAAACTAGAAAGGGTTCGGTATTCCATACCGACACTTTTAAAAGCTACAATTCCCTGCACCGGTTTGGCAAGCACCTCAACGGCATCGAGGGTTTCTGGTCCTACGCCAAACACAAGCTGTACAACTACCGGGGCGTATCGAGAGCCAATTTTCCTGTATACTTAAAGGAAATGGAGTACCGTTACAACCACCGTAAAGAGCATATTCTTGACCCGCTGATTTCGTTACATTTTGGTTACGTTTCGTACTAATTACCTAAGTATGTACTTGTTTTTAGCTTTTACCTTTTTAAGGGCTTTAATTTTGGCAACCATCTTTTCCGTTCCCGTCTTTTTGTTTAAGAGACGAATAAGCCCGAAGATTTTTATCATTATTTTTCTAGTAAGCTTCACGGTCTTGATACCTTTAAATTTAGAAAAGTACTTCAGTCCTAATCCTTACATCGCCACAGGTTACTTACCGGGTTTTTCAAAAGAAAGTTTCCAAAAAATACAAGTTGGCATGAATAAAAGCAAAGTTGAACAGTTAATTGGTGAAGGCTTCAAAAACAGATTTTCTGTCAGCCCGCAAGAGGGAGAAAAAAGTTGCGTATTATATTCGTTTGACCAAGATCCTCCATTTACTGATTTTGCTTGGATGGGTATTAGTGTTTGCTATAACGACAAAGAACAGGTAACAAGGACTGTTGAGGCACCCGTATATGATTAGCTTGTAAAACTTAGACAATAAATTCGGACGTGATTTAGTAGACGTACGTTATGCATAACAAAAATAGGGTCGTATTACTTTATAGCATATGTCAGAAGTAGCTCCTCCCGCCGAACCATTTCCAATAATAGCCCGCTTACAACAAAAGATCCTGGGGGCAATTTTTTGTATACCGCAATACGAACTGTCAAAAATATGCTTTCAAACAGGTTTTTTCTTAGCATTTTGAAATACGCCGGAGAATATTACCAAGGATCTCATAAAACTTTTATCAGCAAAAAGCTGTTTGATGAAGTTCAAAAACAAGTAGAAAAAATAGAAAGATCCAGACAAAAGGGTCACAATTTTATTTTTGCAGGTCTAGCGACCTGCGGTGAGTGCGGCGCCGCAATCACGGCAGAACAGCATATCAAAAAATACAAAAATTGTACTGGCCAAACTTTTATTTACTATCGTTGTACTAAAAAGTTGAAAGCCTGTACGCAAAAATATATTTCCGAATCCGATACAGAAATACAATTAAGAAAAATTGTGGGTGATTGTGGCTTGCACGATGACTGGAGCCACATTTTGAAAAGTGGATATTCGAAGCCGAAGAAAAAGACAGACTGGTTGCCGAGGTGGAGGAAAAACAGATAGACAGTGAGATCCAAGAATCTGAAATCAAACTCAACCGACTTCTTGATGGATATCTCGACCAAGTCATAGAGCCAGAAGTTTACAAACAAAAGAAAAATGAATTATTTGAAGAAAAATTAAAGTTGGAGGAGAAGAAATCGCAAATTGAGAAAAGCGGAACCATTTGGCTCGAACCTATGAGGGAATTCGTAAATTGCGCCTTACAGGCGCAAAAAATCGCGCGCGCAAAAAATAATTGCCATGATTTATCAATCATGGCAAAAAAAGTCGGCTCGAACTTCTTTTTAATGAATCGGCGGCTCTCGGCGAATTTGGATTATGCCTTTAGGGCGCTCGCAACGGGCGGGGGCGTTGCGAGCGCCCCACCTTGCGAATCTTCGATTTCTTTTTTGGTGACCCCGGTGGGATTTGAACCCACGATTTTCAGGATGAGAACCTGACGTCCTAGGCCGCTAGACGACGGGGCCTGACTGCCTGATTTTACCATTTTGATATAATGCCTTCAGGTGAATTACAAGCGTGTATTATTGAAATTGACTGGTGAGGTGTTTGGAGGAGAGAGGCAGTTGGGATTGGATTTCGTGGCTATTAAAAAACTGACTAAGTATTTGGCCAAACTTAGAAAAAAGACCAGAGTGGAGCTGGCTATCGTAATTGGGGCGGGAAACTTATTCCGGGGTAGAAACGTAAACGATGCGGGTTTTGACAGGGCAGCGGCTGATTACATTGGCATGCTGGGGACGGTGATGAATGCTTTGAGTCTGCAGGGAGAGCTGGAAATGCTGGGGACTCCAACCCGAGTCATGTCTGCTTTGAGAATTGATCAGGTGTGCGAACCGTTTATAAGAAAAAGAGCCATCCATCATTTGGAGAAAGGGTATGTGGTCATTTTGGCCGGTGGAACCGGCAGCCCGTTTTTTACCACTGATTCGGCCGCAGCCCTGAAAGCCTGCGAATTAAACTGCGAGATTTTATTGAAAGGCAGTAACGTAGAGGGAATATACGATGCTGACCCGCGCCAAAATAAAGACGCCAAAATGTTTAAAACCATCTCCTTTCAAAAAGCCCTGGAAATGGGACTAACTGTCATGGATAACACGGCTTATGCCCTGTGCCAGAGAGAAAGAATCCCAGTGGTAGTGTTTAATTTGGGCAATCTGGAAAACATTGAAAGAATACTGGCCGGCGAAGACGTGGGGACTTTGGTTACAAACTAGGCGATGGCGGTGAGGTAGGGGCGAGTGGAGGGAGCGGATTTGACAGAGCGTAGGCGGAGAGCAAGTTTGAGAACCTCATCCAGATGAGACACAAAGAAGAATTTCATATCCTGGCGGACATTGGCTGGAACGTCTTCCAATAAATCTTTTTTGTTTTCCTTAGGCAAGATAACATGCTTGATACCAGCCCGGTGAGCGGCAATGACTTTTTCTTTGACTCCGCCGATTTCCAGCACTCGGCCGCGGAGAGTGATTTCGCCAGTCATAGCGGTATCCCGGCGAATAGGAATTTTGGTAAAAGCCGAAACCAAAGCGGTAGCCAGGGCGATGCCGGCGGAAGGACCATCTTTGGGGGTAGCTCCTTCGGGGACGTGAATGTGCACATCGGTCTTTTTGTAAAAATCTTCCTTAAGCCCCAATCTGGACCAGCGGGAACGGATGTAGGAATAGGCGGCGTGAGCCGATTCTTTCATGACGTCTCCCAATTGACCGGTGAGTTTTAATTCACCTTTGCCGGGCATGAGAGCCACTTCGATAAATAAAATATCTCCTCCGGCTTCGGTATAGGCTAAACCGGTAGACATGCCTACTTCATCTTGTTTTTCAGCCAGGGTTTCCGGAAAGCGGTAGGCGCCCAGATACTTTTTGACGTCGGCGAGATTAATGATTTTGGAAATACGTTTGCGGTCGGCTACCTGGCGGGCTAATTTTCTAATGATTTTGGCCAGGTTTCTTTCCAGGTCACGCACGCCGGCTTCTCGAGTGTAACGGCGGGTAATTTCCTTGAGAGCCGCTGTTTCAATTTTCAGGGTTTTGGACAGGCCACCATTGACAACTTGCTTGGGCCAGAGATAGTCGGAGGCGATATGGTGCTTTTCATCCAGAGTGTAACCGGGGAAAGCGATAATTTCCAGGCGGTCGCGCAGAGCGGGCGGAATGGTATCCAGCATGTTGGCGGTAGTAATAAACATGACTTGGGACAGATCAAAGGGAACTTCCAGATAGTGATCGGAAAACTCTTTGTTTTGTTCCGGATCCAGGGCTTCCAACAGAGCCGAAGAAGGGTCCCCACGGAAATCGTTTCCCAGCTTGTCAATCTCGTCTAACATAAAGACGGGGTTTCTAGTGCCGGCGTTTTTGATGCCCTGGATGATGCGCCCCGGCATAGCCCCGACGTAAGTCCGCCGGTGGCCGCGGATTTCAGCCTCGTCGCGGATACCGCCTAAAGAAATGCGGACAAATTTGCGGCCCAAGGCCCGGGCAATAGATTTGCCAATGGAAGTTTTGCCTACGCCGGGGGGACCAACAAAACAGAGGATGGTGGGAGATTGCTGATCACTGGCGTCTTTTTGTCTCTGGCGCAGTTTCATGACAGCCAAATACTCGACAATTCTTTCCTTGACTTTCTTTAGGCCATAATGATCGGCATCCAAGACTTTAGCGGCGGAAGAAATGGAAACATGATTTGGGGAAAGCTTGGCCCAGGGCATATCGGCCAGCCAATCCAAATAAGTCCGGATGTAATTACTCTCGGGATTGTTGGGATTCATTTGGGACAGGCGGGAGAGCTCTTTCTCGGCTTTTTTACGGGTTTCCACCGGCATTTTGGCGGCTTTGATGCGGCGCTTCAAGTCGCCTAATTCATTGTCTTCATCTTCCTCGTTTTCATCGGATCCCAACTTCTTGAGTTCGTCCTGAATGGTGCGTTTGCGCTCGCGCAAGATTTGCTCACGCATGTTGCGCTCAAATTTAGCCTGGGTTTTAGAAGCTATAGAGCGTTCTAAATCTATGACTTTGACTTCATGTGATAAATGCTGGAGAACTTTTTCCAGGCGGTCATTTACGGATAGCGTCTCTAAAAGTTCTTGCTTGATGGCAGTGGTGAGATCTAAAGAATTGGCCACTTGATCAGCTAGTTCAGCGGCAGACACCCCGGACATGAGGCGCATAAAGACCAGAAAATCCATGGATTTACCCAGATCAAAGGCTTTTTTATATTCGGAGATAATTTGTCTAGAAAGATTGACTTGGGCGGAGGACGGAGTTTGGGGTTCAGGCAAGGGTTCGGCGGTAGCTACAAAAAACGGATCGAGAGTGGAAATGGGACCAAGCTTGACCCGGCTAATGCCTCGGACCACGGCAAATAATTCATTGCCGGAGGAAACTACTTGTTCAATGACGCAGAGGGTGCCAACTTCGTACAGATCGCCGGGTTCGGGATTGGCTACCGGCTGACGCTGGGCCACGAAGACGGCTTGCTTGTCAGCCGCAAACGCGGCTTGAATGCCGGCGCTGCTTCTGGGGCGGCCAAAAGTGAGAACGGCGTCGGTATGGGGAAAAACTACGCCTTCACGCAAAGCAATAACGGGGAAAACCCGGGAAGGATGAGTGTCCATTTCTAGCAGTCTAGCATTTAGAGTGATAACCTGTCAAGGAGTTTGTGGACGTGCAGACGATGAGCCAGCCAGGCTACCAGGGAACCTATGGCAATGCCGCCTAAAATATCTAGAGGGTAATGCACACCACCCAGAATACGGCTTAGGCCAATAGCCAGACTGAAAATGATGAGAAGGATCCCCCATTTGTGCTTGTGTAAAAAAATAGAGACGGAAATGGCAAAAGCGGCGGCAGTGTGATTGCTGGGGAAAGATCCGTCGGAAAAATAACCGGCTAGAGGCGTGCTCCCATTGGTAACAAAAGGCCGGGGAACGGCAAAAAAATCTTTTAAGAACCTGCCGATAAGCCAGGCCACAAAGGCACTAATGACAGCGTGCAGAACCATTTCCCGCTTCTTCTGGACCCAGAGAACGGGTAAAAGCGCGAACAGTAAAAAAACGGCATAATCCGCAAAAAAGATGACGATACTATTCATGAACGACGACTCTGGTACCGGGATTGTCAGCCGTGGCCCGGATGGCCCACTGGCCTTCGGGAACCTGGGGGTCGGTCCAGTAAAATAACTTTTCGGCGATGGGGGTGGGAGAATTGACGCATCCGTGGCTCATGGGCTTGCCGAAATTCTGATGCCAATATGTGCCGTGAATACCGATGTCTTTGTTGAAAAACATAACGTAGGGAACGTTGGGCAAGTAGTAATAAGTGTTTAGGCTACGATTGCCGCCTTCCATTTTGGTAGCCCTAATTTTGTACCAGACGCGGTATTCTCCGGGAGTAGTTTTGCCAAACAGTCCGGAAGAAATAAGACTTTCCAGAAAAATGGAGTTGCCCTGATGAGCAATAAGTTTTTGATCAGACAGGTCTATTTCTATCCATTTTTCTTCGGTGGTGCTACCCAAGACTTTTCTTTGAGAAAGGGATAGAGTTTCAGCCAGAGTAGTGGCTGGACGGAGAGGAAGGCCGTTCCACATGGCTACTGTTTGAGTGGGGTCGATGCCGGTTTGGGATAAATCTGCCGGGCAACCGGCAAAATTCCCGGCTTTGGAGATGGAGAGAAAGGTCAGACGAATGACGCCGACGGCCAGTACCGTGCCCACGATGAGAAGTATCATGGGTCTAGTCAACTGCATGATTCAATCTACTACTTGATACCCCGTTTTGGCAATAGTGGATTTTATTATTTCAAGACTGGTCTTTGATTCGTCATATTCCACTTCTGTAATTTGCCTAGCATAATTTGTTTTGGCGCTTTTTACTCCGGGTACTTCTTCCAGGTCCAAGTCGATGTTGAGCGCGCAGGCTACACAGTGCATGCCGGTGATTTTAAGGGACAACATTTATAGTTCCGGTATACATACCCATACCACAGGCAAAGGAGATAAGACCGGTTCTGGTGGGGGTAAAAGTAACGTTAGTGGTGCCAGTGGGGGGCAGAACTTTGGTGATGTTTAGAAAGGGAATAGTGAAGACCGAGGCGCAGGAATACGTGCCTTGGGTAACTAAACTCAAATTTACCGGTTGGTTGACTTTGACGGAAAAGTTGTGAGGTGAATAGCCGTTGTTGAAGACATTGATGGTCACATCGTTGGTAGGCGCAGAGGCAGACGCAGTGGATAGAAATGTAGTTTTGAAGGCCCAGACCCAATGGTCAAACGAATATTTGGAACCGGAGAGAACTAAAGCGCCATTTATGGACGTTAAAGCAATGAACACCACCAACAAAGAGGCGAATTTAAAAAATTTAGTCCGGAAAGACTCGGACAATTTAGTGGTTAGCCAACCCAAGGCCAAAAACAGAGGCGAGGTACCCAGAACAAAGGCAAACATAATAATGGCTCCGGACAAAGGATGGCCCGAAGAGATGGCTAAAACCTCCATAGCCTGGGTCACGCCACAGGGAATAAAAATCGTAAAGATTCCCAAAAGGGCCGGGGCAAACACTGAAGGGTTTTTTGTTTGACCACGCAAGAGACGGCCCGCCCATTTGGGTGGCTGGATGACGAAATAGCGAAAGATGGGATGCAAATCCAGCATATTGCCAGCCAACCCCAACATGAGAACCGCCGTTATGACCTGAAACCATATACGTATTGGGGTGGTCAGCTGAAAGACGGAACCAAAATAGCCCAAGAGAGCTCCCAAGATAGTATAGGCTAAAAGTTTACTGCCTAAAAACATGAGGGTGGGAACGGCGTTATGAAGCCGATCTTTTTTTTCGGCAGTGGTGGCTAGTGTGGCGGCCAATAACCCGCCCTGAACCGCTAGACAAGTGAGGCCACCGGTCGTCAGACCCGTGAGAAAGATGAGCCAATAATTCATGGTAGTGTGCAACCGGAGATTTTAGATAGACCTAAGAGACCCTGTTCGCCTTCATATCTTTGACCGTCTGCAGTAATCCAAGTGGGATAACCATTAACCCCCGCGTCTATGCACTTCTGGGTTTCTTGGGTGCATTCTACGTACGGTACGTATTTAAATGAGCCACCAAAAGCTTTCTTTTCATTTTGACAATGAGAACATGAATAAGCTCCATACATGGTTAGTTTCTTTTCGGCTAGACACTGGGCAAAAAGATCATAGTTTTTGGATTCTTTGGGCGGACGTGAAAGTAGAAAGTAGAAACTGGAAATTAGAATAACGGCGATTATTAAATACTTCATTCCTGGCAACAATCAACCAACTGATTAACTAAATCATCAACACTGACAGGTTTGACAACCTTTTTAATGTCTTTGAGATTTAACAGCTTCAGCCGCACGGCCCAAAATAGTGAGTAAATTTTGTATGCTTGAGTAAAAGATGTATCCGCTTCCTGATTTTTGCCGTCTGTCTGGTATTTAGTACCGACTTCAATGAGACGCATAGTGGCGGCTAGCAAGTGCTTAGTGATACACCACGTCTCGCCTTCGTGTTGGGGTATCATTTTGGCTAGAAGAGCTTTTCTGATTTCCCGGGTTTGCTGTAAAAGATCCAAATAATCCGACTTGCCGGTTTTTTGGGACGTGAGAAAAAAATGCTCCTCCAGACTGATCAGATTCATAACGGCGATACTCAAATCTTCTTCTAAAGACAGGTCGTAATTGCCGCTGGCCTGAAGCTTCTTGATCTTGTCAATCAATTGCTGAAATTTTTTCTCGTCGGGCATAATGTAATTTTAGCAGAAATTTAAGACTGTGAACCAGTGAATATTGTTCCACCTAAGAGGTGGAACATTATAGCTCTGTATCTATCGTTAAGTGCTTAATGAATTCCAATTGTTGAGCGTAATCAGCGTGGTTAATAACAAAGTCTTTGTAGCCAGAGGAGCTTTTAAATTGAGAAAGAACTATTGATTGGTCAACGATATTTTTCTCCTCACCCAGATAGCAAGGCAGGGATGACCAGGGATAAGTCAATAGCGCTGTTTTTGAAGTCACACCCGAGACATAAGGATTGAGGTGGATATAGCGGGAAAGATGTAATAACTGTTCGTTACTCTCGACATGAACTGCCTTAAAGACCCCTTGAAATACTGGGCCGGGTCTTTGACCTTTTGTATTAAAATAGCGAGTGTAGCTGTTAGTGAATAAGCTTAGGTATTTAGCAATGCCTTTATCTGTCGTTTGTTTAAGCAATAGGTGGAAATGGTTCGGCATAAGCACAAAGCTGATTATATCTACCCACTTATTTCCAGATAAGTCCAACTTTGACAGAAGTTCGGCTTTTTTTTGAAATGTAAATCTCTTAAATCGAGATAGCTTGATGGGGGGACTAATAAAACGATAATAATTCAACCCCAGTAGAGCTTGTTGATAGTCGCTGTGGGAGATAAAGGTAGGTTGCTTGGCTACTCCACGGTTAAAAACATGGTAATACTCTCCAGTAATCAATGGTATATTTCTCCCCGCCACTAAATCAATAGTAACACATGTTCCACCTCTTAGGTGGAACATGGGTGGAACGTGATCGGTTACTTTTTACCAAGCGCGTTGTAAACAGCTGCAAAGACGTAGCCGGTGACCCAAGCGACGACAGTCATGGTGATCAGGCCGTAAAGCCCTAAACCAGGGGACATCATGCTCCTAGGCAAAGCCGTAATGTCTACGCCATGAATCCACGAGCGCATCATGCCCATATAAAAAACTGGCATGCTCCCAATTAGAACCCAACAGATAGTATAAAAGATGGCTGTAACTATAGCTGAGCTGTGAGCCAAACGGATAGGATCTAGTTTCATACTCCGCACCCACCCCCTCCCTGATTTTGAATTGGTTCAATTTTAGCCAAGATCTGGCGGTAGCCCGAAGCGCTGGAGTAGTTGGCGCCTAAAACTTCTTTAGGATCAACTTTATCCCAAGGAATGTTTTGGGTGGCGAAATATTTGGCCAGAGTTAAGTAGGTATCCGGGAACCAATAAGCGTTGACCTGGAGGGCAATTTTGTACATATCCGATTCGGAAACAGCGTTGGCGGCCAGAAGCTGAAGCAGACCCAGCATGGCCATGCCGTGATTACAGTCCGGAAAATAAGTGGAGTTGTCGCAACAGGGGCGGTAGATATTTTTGGCAACGGAGGACACGAGCGCGTCTTGTTCGGCGGTGAGTGGAACCAACTTGTATTTGGAATAATAGGTCATGGCGTCACCTTTGGCCAAAGTCCAGCCGCCAGTAGAGGCAAAGTTGCCTGCCCCGCCATATTGCTTGTCTACCATGGGGCCAGCATCGAGGGCGGAGTTTTTGTTGGCCAGGCCAAAAGCCCAGAGCAGATTAAGGATAAGATGGGAATTTTGGGAATTAATAGTGATAGAAGTATTGTCCGCTGAATCGAGAAGAGGAGTAGAGTCTGTGAATTTCGTGCGGTCGATGACTCCCAGTTTAATTAATTGAATCCCAAGATCTTCCCAAATGATAGGTAAGACGATTCCCTCTTTGGGCAAGACCTGGTCCTGATTTACGGTTTGGGCAGCGGGAGTGGGAGTAGGTTTAGACCACTTGCGGGTAACTGAAAAATTGAACTTGTAAGAAGCGCCGATAATAAATGAGCCGACGGCGATAATTAGAAGTAAAGGAATGTACCAGGTTTTCATAAAACTAGGATGGCTAGACCCAAGGCAATTAACAATAGGTTACCCACTAGTTCCAGACGGGAAGAATTGGCCCGCCGCCAAGCCTTGACCGTAGCGTGTAATTCCGGTTGGGATGCCAGACCCAGAATAACTACTAAGGGAGAGACAAAGATCAGGTTGTAGAGCAGAAGGTAAGCCAAGCCTGAAGTATAAGTGCCGCGGTCATGGAGTAGGCCCAAAATCATAAGATATGGCCCTCCGGTGCAGGGAAACTCGCATAAGCCCACTACGACTCCTAAGGCGAAAGCGGCAGGTAGAGTGGCCCGATGCATGAGAGAGGCGATGCGGGAATGAGCAAAGGAGGGAATTTTGAGCTTGATGGGAAATTTAGGAAAGAACTGATTAATGAGATTAAGGCCGCCCCAGGCCAGAAGGACCACTGCCCCGACTTTAGCCATGAAATGCGGGGTGTTGAAAAGATGGAGGACTTGCAGCAAACCCAGGCCAATGAGAATGTAAACCGTAAAAATTCCTAAAATATATATCCCGCCGATTTTGAAGATTTCGGTGCGGGAACGGCCCAGACTAAACAGAAAAGCGATGGTCAAAAGCAGAATAGAAAAAGCGCAAGGGTTAATACTATCTATCAAAGAAGAGATGATCACTAGGGGCAGAAGCCATTGGCCGCCGCGGCTAATGCTCCATAAAATCTGGGTGCCGGAGGGGGTGAAACGGAAGAAGAGAAAAACCAGCAATAAAACTAAGGAAGCGGCAATGAGAAGCTTGAATTTGGATTTCATGGTGTAACAACAGCTTTAAAGGATAACTGTAACGGAGACTGACCATTGAGTTCAAGGGTGACTTGGCGTTCGATGACCCCCACGCCGGCCGGGCCGTGGGCAGCGGGGTCAAAAACAGCTTCGACCTCGGCGGTTTGACCGGGTTCGATCTGAACAGACAAATTAGGAATGGCGGTGTGGCCGGGCATACCGATAGGACCCCAACTTTGATCGGCCACAGTTAGCTTAGCCTTGGTGCACATGCAGGAAGTATACATTTTGGTGACCGTGGCCGGGACAGAACCGGCGTTGGTGAGAGTGAACTTATGGGTGACCAGACCTTTGGCCATGGAAACCGAACCGAAATCATAAAAAGATTCAGCAACGGTTAATTGGCCGGTAGCTTGGGGATTGACACTAACTTGAGGTTGGGGACGGGACATGAGGTACAGTCCGCCAAAAAGCAGGGCAAAAGTGGCCAAGGCGCCTATGATGATAGTTTTGGAATTCATGTGAGGCGGACACGCTTAAGTAATAACGAATTGCCCACGACGGAGACGGAAGAAAAAGCCATAGCGCCAGCGGCCAGAATGGGGTTGAGCAGACCAAAAGCCGCCGCGGGAATAAGAACGACATTGTAGATAAAAGCCCAAAAAAGATTGGTTTTGATGGTGCGCAAGGTAGCCCGGCTAAGTTTCAAGGCCTGCGCGATGGTGCGCAGATCTTTGTTGACGAGGGTGATACCGGCCGCCTCTATGGCCACATCAGTACCAGTTGCCATAGCGATACCAATGTTGGCTGCCGAGAGCGCCGGGGCGTCATTGATGCCGTCGCCTACCATGGCTACTGTTTGGCCTTCGGACTGAAGCTGGCGGACAGATACCGCCTTGTCTTCAGGACGAACTTGGGCAAAGAAGCGATCGATACCGGCAATTTTGGCGATAGCTGCTGCAGTGGTGGGATTGTCGCCAGTAATCAACGAGGTGCTGATTTTTTGACGGTGGAGTTGGGAAATTGCTTCGGCAGCCGAGGGACGGAGAGTGTCGGCAATAGCGATAGTTCCCAGAATTTTTCCGGCGGTAGCCAGAACCACCACAGTTTTGCCTTGTTTTTCAAGCCGGGACACATCGGAGGATACTTTGGGAAAAAGCGAAGGTGTACCCAGGGTGTATTTTATCTTAGAGATAGTGCCTTCCACCCCCCGACCGGCCAGATTCTTGAAGGAGGTGACCGGCGATAATTTAAGAGCGGCTTTAGTAGCGGCAGAGACAATGGCCGCCGCCAACGGATGCTCGGAATTGGCGTCCAGGCTGGCGGCCAGCTGCAAAACTTTTGAGCCGCCAACAATATCGGTGACAATGGGTTTACCTTCGGTAAGAGTGCCGGTTTTGTCAAAAACTACGTGGCTGACTTTGTAAGCAATTTCTAAATTTTCGGCATCTTTAATAAGAATGCCTTTTTGAGCTGCTAGGCCGGTACCGACCACTAAGGCCGTAGGGGTAGCTAAGCCCAAAGCGCAAGGGCAGGCAATAATGAGAACTGCAATGGAGTTGAGCATGGCTGGCAGATAACCGGTGGCAACATACCAACCGGCAAAAGTGGCCACCGCAATCATTAAAACGGCTGGGACAAAATAGCTGGAAATGACGTCGGCCAATTTTTGGATGGGGGCGCGGGAAGCTTGGGCTTGTTCCACCAATTTAATAATCTGTGAGAGCATAGTGGCCGATCCGACTTGGGTGGCGCGCATGAGAATGGCCCCGCTGGTATTGAGCGTGCCGCCGATGACTGGATCGCCGGTGTGTTTGTAAACCGGAATACTTTCGCCGGTAATCATGGACTCATCGATAGAGGTTTCGCCGGAGAGAACTTTCCCATCCACGGGCACTTTTTCTCCGGGGCGCAAACGAATCTGGTCTCCCACGACAACTTCGGAAATTGGCAGATCAATTTCTTGGCCATCACGAATTACCCGAGCGGTTTTGGGCTGGAGCTGAATGAGGCGCTTGATGGCTTCGGAAGTTTTGCCTTTGGCCCGAGCCTCCAGCCATTTGCCCAGAATAATAAGAGAAATAATGGTCATGCTGGTATCAAAATAGGGGTCGCCGGGGACCAGTCCAAAAGTGACGGCAGTGGAATACACATAGGCTACGGTGGTGCCTAAGACAATGAGGGTGTCCATGTTGGCGGCTCGATGTTTGAGGCTATTGAATGTAGTAACGTAAAAATCCCAGGCGATCCAGAACTGGACAATAGTGGCTAACACTAACTGGAAAAGCGGCGGAGGACCAAAGAAAGAGATGGCGGAAAAAATTGCAGACAGAATAAACTTGACCAACAAAATATTTGTTTGGCGAGCTTTGTCATCCGACTTAGTAGAATATCCCAGACCGGAAATTATTTGGGAGATTTTGGCCAGAGTAATTTGCCTGGGATCAAATTTAATTTGGGCTTTTTCAGTAGCATAGTTGACGTCGGCTGATATCACACCGGGTGTGTGATGTAAAACTTTGCCGATCGTCATGGCGCAGGAAGCGCAGTGCATCCCGGAAATGTTGAGTGAGCAACTAGCGAGCGGTGATTTGGCCATGATACATATTCATACCGCAGTGAAAAACATAGCGGCCTGTGGAAGTAACTGTAACTACAACTGTAACGGGGGTGTTGAGAGGCAAGGTTTTTTTGATTTTGAGATCGGGAATAACAAATTCTTCCAAACAATTGGTGGGGTCGGTGCGGGTAAGAGTAAGTTTTACCGGTTTGCCGACAGGAACCGTCACAGATTCGGGGGAATAGCCACCGGAAACGGTAATTTTGATATCGGTAGACATGGCCGACTCCTTGTCGTTTTTTCCCAAAAAGAACCAGTAAATAAAACCAATTAGACCGAGGCTGCTAACAATAACGATGACCTTATCCATGATGTTTGTCCAAAACTTTCATAACTTCATCGATAACTTCGTTGGTCTTGCCTTGGCGAATTTGGTCAGCCACACAGGTTTTGAGATGGTTTTCCAACACTATTTTGTCGGTTTCAGAAAGGGCGGCTTGCACTGCCTGGGACTGATGAATGATTTCCGGACAATAGGCGTCTTGTTCAACTAAAGCGATTACTTTGGCCAGATGGCCTTTGGCAATCTTCAGACGGTGTAAAATAGAATCCTTAATGGCTCTCATAACCACCAGCATATATCCCCCTGGGGGGGATGTCAAGACGGAAGTTTTCTGGGACGTGGAGACAAAGAGTTTTTTTGACGAGGCGGGCAGTTGGGATCCGGCAGATTTGGGAGTATCGCTGGTGTCGGTTTACAGACGGGGCGGCTTCGGGGAAGAGATACGCAGTTTTTGGGAAAAAGATTTTGATGAATTGTGGAAAGTATTCAGAGACGCGGACCGGATAATTGGGTTTAATACGCTGGGTTTTGATATTCCGGCCATGAAACCGTATGCACCGGCGGATTTTGCCACTCTACCCCATTTCGATATTCTGGATAAAGTAAAGCTGGTCAATTTTGGCCGGGGCGCATCCTTGAATGCCATCGCCCGGGGCACTTTGGGTGTAGAAAAAATAGATTCCGGAGCCAATGCCATCGCGTATTGGAAAAAGGGCGATGCGGCCAGCTTAGCTCTGTTACGGAAATACTGTGAGGCGGATGTCGCGATAACCCGCGATATTTACGACTTCGCTCTGAAAAACAAGTTCCTAAAGTTTACCGATAAATGGAACAACGCCCGGCAGGTGGAGGTAGATTTTACATATCCTGTAGAGACAACGTCGGTCAAACAATCAAGCTTGTTTTAGCTTGCGCTTCTCAAATAGAATTAGCTCTTCTGTTTGCTTGAAGATGATATCGAATTGGTCAAAGATATCAGCTCGACCGAGTAGGGGCGGCACGTTTTCTGTTTGGCACCAGGCGAGACGGATTGAAAACTGGTAGTCTCCAATTTTTATTTGACCACGAACAAAAATAACGGGGGCACTTCCAGAAATTCCTCCGATTCTTTTAATCTTACCGTCTCTTTTTTTAAAACCCAATAATTTTCCCAGCGAGAGAGGAATCATTGTCAGATCAGCTCCGGAATCTATATACGGATGGAATTCTATCCATGGACCGTCAATGGATTTTAAAAATACATCCGCTACTGGTCTTTTTACTATGCTTCCCGATTCACCTTCTTCCTTCTTATACCTAAACAGGATCATAACCTAAAACTCAAAACCAACATCTGGGCGTTTGGGGCTTTGGCCAACGAGATGTTTTTTGACTTGGTCTTTTTGCTGGCGGCCTTATAAACTTCGTCAGCCTTTTTACCATGGGCTATGATTTTTTTATCTGCAATAGCCAACCATTCTCCCTTGTATTTAGAAGTGCTGGTCTTTACAAAAAAATCATAGTTGGAAGAAACTTTTCTGACCATGACCTGATTATACACTTTGTGACTTTTCTCCTAATTGTTTTTGGAGAAGTTTGAGAGTTTCTTTTTTGGCTTCTTCCACACTTTGACCCATAGCTTTGGCTGCTTCCTCAAAGGTTTTGTCAGTAATATTCTGGGGATGGCCCATATCGTCCTTGGGCAACCCACAACCACAATTAAAACACATAGTACAATAGTAACATGACAGCCAAAATAATTGAAATAATTGATGAAGCCAAGGACATTAGATCGTTTAGGTTGCAGGCGAAGATGGATTATCTGCCCGGTCAGTGGTTTTATATAAAATTGGATGAGAATCTGAAACACCATTTCACTATTTCCTCATCCCCCACCGAAGATTTTTTACAATTTACGACTAAATTCCGGGAAGAATCTGATTACAAAAAGGCTTTGTGGCAGAGGAAAATCGGAGATGAGCTGGAGATAAACGGACCGTTTGGCAATTTCGTGCTGGATGAAAAAGATACTACTCCCCGACTGTTTATCGCCGGCGGAATCGGTATTACACCGTTTAGATCCATGATTAAATACGTCTCGGACAAGCAACTGACTTTGCCTATCAAATTGCTCTACTCCGTAAAAAGCAAGGCCGAGGCGGCGTTTGCAGCTGAATTGAGTGATTTACGAATAGTAGAAACGGAGAAAGAGGGACGATTAGACAAAGAAAAAATTGAGAAATACTGCCTGGATTGGAAAGAGAGATCATGGTGGGTATGCGGTCCGCCAGCCATGGTGGAAGCCACAACATCATTTGCCCCTACAGGGAAAGTAACGTCAGAAGAATTTATCGGTTACTGATCAATTTTTGTATACTAGTATACTTTTCTTACCCATCATGTGATATGATAGCGGGCGATATTTATGAACAAGGCTAAAATTCTAGTAATAATAGCGTTAGTAATAGCGGGAGGGGCCATTGTTTATATCCGGGGGAAGAATTCTTCAGCGCGACCGCAATATCAAACAGCAAAGACCGAAAAAGGGACTATCGTTTCTTCCGTATCGGCGTCGGGGCAAATATTGGAATCAAATTTTTTGAATATGGCTACCCAAGCTACGGGAATAGTCAAGACAGTGTATGCGAAAAACGGAGACCGGGTGTATGCCGGGCAGAAAATTGCCGAAATAGAACTGGACGCAGACGGAAAACTGAAAAATGCCCAAGCTTGGGCTAGTTTGGTGGCGGCAAACAATTCACTAAACGCGGCCAGAAATAACTACCGGTTAACACAGGCCACGGTACAAAGAGTTTACGACGACATCAAAGGCCACGACGCAGATGAGACTTTTACTCAGAAAGAGACCCGGACCAAAGCCGAGGTGGCCAACGACAACGCGTATGACAATGTCAAAAACGCGGAAGTTAATTTGGTTTCGGCCAACCTGGCTTACCGTTTAACTTCGCCTGTAATTACTGCACCGGTAGCGGGCACTATCGACAACATTACACTGGCGGCGGGAATGACGGTGGGTACGGGCAGGGTGGCGGTAGTCAGGCGGCAGGGAAATCCTATCACTAGTTTTAATGTTTCCGAGGTAGACGTAAACCGAGTGACCCCGGGCCAAAAAGCCACGGTTACTTTGGACTCTATTTCCGGAAAAACGTTTACCGGAAAAGTGGCAACCGTCGATAAAATCGGGACGGTGACTTCGGGAGTGACCAATTACCCGGTGATTATTTCCCTGGATACGACAGCCCCAGAAATCCTGCCGAATATGGCCGCCACGGCTAACATTATTATTGAAGCCAAAAACGATGCGCTGCTGGTGCCATCGGAAGCGGTTGACGATCAGCAAGTGCGAGTATTGAAAGACGGAAGGATGAAAAACGTCACGGTGGAAACGGGCTTGTCCTCCGATACGCAGACGGAAATTGTGGCGGGATTGTCCGAAGGCGACGAAGTAATTACCGGTACGGTAACCAACGGTAACCAGTCGCCTTTCAGTACTTTCCGCTTTGGAACCAGAACGCGATGATTACGGTTTCTCATTTGGGCAAAATATACCGGATGGACGGCACGGAAACGGTGGCGTTATCCGATGTCTCGTTTACGGTGAAGAAGGGGGAATTTGTGGCTATTATGGGCCCGTCCGGTAGCGGGAAGAGCACCCTGATGCACATTTTGGGAGCGTTGGACACGCCCACATCCGGTAAATACATTCTAGACGGGCAAGAAATAAGCAAGCTTAATGATGATGAGCTGGCCAGAATCAGAAACCAAAAAATCGGATTTGTATTTCAAGCATTTAATCTGCTGCCCAGAACCACGGCTGTAAAAAATGTGATGCTGCCGATGGTGTACGCAGGTGGCCCGCCTACGTCAAGACTTCAGAGGGCAAGGCAGGCATTAACGGATGTGGGACTAGCGGACAGAATGGAACATTTATCAAATCAGTTGTCCGGCGGACAGCAACAAAGAGTGGCCATTGCCCGAGCATTGGTAATGAACCCGGCCATAATTTTGGCCGACGAACCCACCGGAAACCTGGCCACGGCCCAAAGCGCAGAAATCATGGCGATATTTACCAAGCTAAACAAAACGGGACACACCATTATTATGATTACCCACGAATCGGAAGTAGCCAAGTATGCTAAACGGATTATTCACCTGAAAGACGGCAGAATATGGAACCGCTAGAATTGATCTCCTCAAGTTTTGAGGCTTTGGGACTCAATAAAACCCGGACGGCGCTGGCTACCTTGGGTATCATTATCGGGATTGCGGCGGTAATTACATTGATGTCCTTAGGGCAGGCCAGCCAAAGATCGGTGGAGTCGCAAATTCAGGCCTTGGGATCAAATTTATTAACCGTCATCCCCGGGTCTTTCCGGCCGGGAGATTTCCGGAGCGCTTCCGGAACCGCCACCACATTAACTTTGGAAGATGCACACGCCATTGCTACCTCGAACAAAATCACGGGGGTCAAAAATGTGTCGGTGGAACTGCAGCGGCGGACGGCGATAACTGCGGGACGGAAAAGTACGAATACAGCGGTGGTGGGAGTACTACCCAGTTATAAAGAAGTCAGAAATGTGGCGCTGGAATCCGGAAATTTCATTTCCGAAGCCGACAACCGGGGACAGGCCAAGGTGGCAGTTTTGGGACCGACGGTAGCTGATGACCTGTTTGGGGAAAATGTCAATGCGGTAGGTAAAGCGGTGAGAATTAACAAAGTTTCCTTTCAAGTAATCGGGGTGATGGCATCCAAAGGCGGATCAGGCTTTGGCGGAAACCAGGATGATACGGTGCTGGTTCCTCTGTCCACCGCCCAAAAACAACTCTTTGGGGTGACGTACATCGGATCGTTGTCGGTGGAGGTGGCGGACGCCAAGCTCATGGATACAGTACGCGACCAGGTGGGTTACCTGCTATTGGCCCGGCATAAAATTGCCAATGCGGCTAATGCCGATTTCTCTATTTTTTCCCAGGCGGATCTGCTGTCTACGGTATCGCAAGTGACAGGAACATTTACGGCCCTGCTGTCGGGGATTGCAGCCATATCGCTGTTGGTCGGAGGAATCGGAATCATGAATATCATGCTGGTAACGGTGGTGGAACGAACGCGGGAGATCGGATTGCGCAAGGCGCTGGGGGCAACCAGAAAGACGGTAATATCGCAATTTTTGATCGAATCCACTATTTTGACAATTGCCGGCGGAATTATGGGCATGATACTGGGTATTGTTTTGTCGTTTGTTATCTCCAAATTAATTAATCTGCCGTTTGTATTAGATTTCGCCAGTGTGGCACTGGCTATCGGCGTGTCGGGGGGGATCGGAATACTGTTTGGCTGGTACCCGGCACAAAAAGCGGCTAAGTTACAACCTATCGAAGCCCTACGTTACGAGTAAGATTCGGCATCGGCTTTGGTCTTGTGGACGGTGCCGGCCGGGTGATGAGGAGGAGAATATGTGGTGATAATCTTCAGGTCGGTGGTGCCAGTGTTGATGAAATTATGCTTAGTGCCAGCAGTGACTAAAATAATATCGCCAGTTTTGTAAGGCGATTTGACACCATTTAAAACAACTTTCCCCTCACCCTCTACTAGAAATAACACCTGGTCGTTGTCAGTATGAGTCTCTTCGCCAATATCCCCACCCACGGGAATACTCATAATGACAATTTGGGTATGCGGGCCATTTTCCAACACTTGCCTGAAATCGGTATTGGCTTTGGCTTTGGAAACGATATCTTGAATCATTTACAGTTGAGGACGGCGAGACACTGGGTCTTGTCGTCGCCAGTCAGGGAAGCGCAGGCGGTACACTGGACAGAATTTCCGCCGGAAGCAGAAGGGGTAGTGAGAGCGCTGAAATCGGTAAAGTCTACACCGGAGGGCAGGGCAAAGACAGACGCATCGGGCAGCCAGGTGCTGCATTTGTAATCAAGTTTTTCATTGACGTCCACTGCTCCATCTGGGGCTTCCGTTTGGACATCGGCTTCGGTGCTGGCGTCGATAGTCATTTTGAAACCTTGCTTCTGATCGTCGGTCCAGATATAGCTGGTTTTAGAGTCTGAAATCATATGAGAGTTGGGGGCGAAATCCCCCCTGAATTTGCCGCCGGAGATATAAACCGTGCCTTCGGGAAAAGTGCACTTTTGGGGCAAATTAGCAGCCAAGAGATCTTTAAGCGACGTAGGGGCAGAGACGAAAGTGGGAGCCGAGGATTTTTTGTTCATGAAGAAATAACCGCCTACGCCCAGAAGTAAAAGTGCAACAACCCCAATTGCTATATTCTTATTCACTAAAGCGATTGTATAGAAGTTCTAAGTAATTTGCAACCACATCCCAATAACTTCTGCGGGCGCAGACCTGTTCGAGAGACGAAAGGTCACCGGGGGTAGCAGTAATAATCATGGAAGTCATGGGGTACATGATAGCCCTAGAGTCGTCCAGGTGATCTAGGTCCCGGGCATGGCCGAATTCGTGAGCCAGGGTGTGCACTAATTCATTTTTATCTGTGATAAAAAAGATGTCGATAGTTTGAGTGCCGGAGTTGTAAATCCCCTCTTCAGGTTTGGCTGATAACTCTTGGTTAAAAGTAGAGATAGTATTGTTAATTTTCAAAACACCGGAATTATAATTCTGGGCCTTTTGATTTAGCGATTTAGCCAACTGGTTTAAACGGTCGGCTTCCTGCTGCAAAGCCTTTTGCCTACTAATTAATTGGTCGTAAACTTCTGGCGGAGCTCCACCTTTAGAATTCCAATCGTTAATTTCAGTATTTAGCTGGGCGCTGCGATTTTTAAAATCTGCGACCTGTTTTTCGTAATCGTTGATTTGAGCGTCCAAACTCCGATTTTGGGAAGTTAGACTCTGCTCTTGTTTGGTGATATTGGTCTTTAAAGCTTGGCGGGAATCATAGACAAAATTGACGGTTAATTGGGCATCCGAGCTAAAGTCAAACAAGTTGCGGTTGGATGGCTGTTCCCAAACATCTTCGGCAGATTTGAGATTCTTAAGGAGTTTATCCTCCTGAACCCCAAACTTGGAATCAATACTACCAACCTTATACAAAATCGGCCGGGCACAGGGATAGATGTACACATATCTGGAGGCTACCAAACCGGAAGCCAGTAAAACTAAAATTAGGATTTGTTTCCTCACCTCTTAATTTTACTATTTTAAAGTTCCAGTATCACCCTCTCGCTCTCCCTCTTAATCTAAGAGGGAGACGCTACTTTTTCTTCTTATGTTCCACCTAAGAGGTGGAACACTATGAGAGGGGTATACTAAAGTTATGGCGGGAAAATGGAAGAAATGGTGACGGAAGTGTTGGATGGAGACTCGTTTAAGATTGCCAATAAAACCACGATTAGACTGGCCAGCCTGGATGCACCGGAGGCGGGAGAGGAAAATCCGGTTATAAAAGACTATTGAGAAAAGTTTCGGGGAAAGTTACTTCTGCACCGAAGCTCAGGCCCGGGCAGCCGGCTTCTCCAAATCCTGCGATCCGAGAAACGATTAGATAACGTATACCTCTTGGCCGAAGTCGTTGGTGCCGACAAACTTGGCTTTACCTGCAGCAGCTAGCTCCAGGTCGCGGCAATCGCGGCAGCCATCGATTTTTGGACACTGGAAATGATTTAATTTACGGGCTAGAGCCACCCGCTTGGCCGCGGCCAGAATCTTTTTATAAGATTCGCTAGGGTCAGGCAGAGCAACTGATTTGGGGCTCTTGTCCCTGTCCAGATACCAATAAGCCGCGCCGGTAACAATTCTATCTTGGCAGTGACTTACCAACTGCAGATAGATGGGCAGCTGCAAAGAATCCGGGTCTTCGTCGTATTTACCGGTTTTGAAATCCAGAATAGAAACGCTGTCCGTTTCGGGCAAATATTCCAGCCAGTCGATTTTGCCGCAGAGAATTATATTGTCCTCATCCGACAGCCAGAAGTAAGGCAGGTCCTGGCGGATTTTGACGGCCTTTTTGAGAATGGGCCCGGGGTTTTGGGTAATCCGGTCCAGCATGGCCACACCCCTGGCTTTGATGTCCTGTTCCTGGGCTACATCTTTAAACCCGCCTTTTTCTCCGGCTACCTTGGCCCAAGCCTGATTATATTTGTCCAGAAGAGGAATCTTTAACCGTTCTTCAACCGGTAAAACGGACAGAGACTCGACCACTTCATGGACTGTCTGCCCCAAAGCCAGAGCGGGAGACATAATGGACATTTTTTTATTGGTTTTGGGATTTTTGTAAACGTTTTTGAGATAGTATCCCCGGGGACATTTAAGATAATCTCCTATCGAAGAGTGGGAAACCCAAACAGCTGTAAATTTATCTTTGGACATTAATATTTAGCTTTTTTCAGTAATTTTTTCGTTAATCGGTCAAAATCGGATTCAAGCGTGCGATCCTGAGTGATCCGGTATTCTTCATATTCTCTTTCAGCCAAAGCTATGGCGATTTCGTGACTGATTTTACCGCTATCTTGTAAAATGTCTTTTTCATTGAATTGTAAAAAGGCGTTCAGTTTATTTACCCAGTCCTTCATGTACATTACCACTCCTTTTTGTGCTTGCATTTCGGCATAGTCAAGATACATGGTTACAATCCGATTGAGGCCGTCTAGCTCTTTTTCGTTGAGATAGTTTTTAGCGATACTGACATCGGTTTTCCGTATTGCTCCTTTGGGAGCATTTTTCCAAGTAGTTAAACCCATATATGGTTTTTTGCTCCCGGCTCTGTTGTAAATAATTTCTGCAGCGGTTTGGCCGGAAATTGAGAAATGGAGCTTGTTTTGTACGGTGGAAAAAAATTGTTTGGTAATTTCTTCATCAGGATCATAATCGGCACTGCACTGTGCGTAAATATCGGTAACTTTTTGATAAAATCTCCGCTCGCTGGAACGAATATTTCTTATCCTTGCCAGTTGCTCTTCAAAATAGTCTTTACCAAAAATGTTGTAGGGATCTTTTAGTTTTTCATCATTCATCGTAAAACCCTTGATGATATATTCTTTCAGCCTTTCTGTCGCCCAAATTCTAAAAAGAGTTGCTTGTCGACTATTAACTCGATAGCCAACGGAAAGAATTGCATCAAGATTGTAAAATTTTGTTTTATAGTTTTTTCCGTCGCTGGCAGTATATTCCAAAATGGAATGAACTGAATTTTCTTCCAATTCCCTAGCTTCGAAAATATTTTTAAGATGTTTTGCAATAGCTGGCTGCTGTATACCAAAAAGCTTTGCAATTTTTGCTTGGGTAAGCCAGATATTTTCGTCTTTTAAAAAGATCTCTACTTTCACTTTCCCATTTGGCGTTGTGTAAAGTAGAAACTCCGTAAAGTTATTATTCGGAATGATTTGATTGTCCGGTATTTTTTTCATGGTTTTATTCAAACGTTTTTCTTATTGTTTGGTTTTGGGCTTTTGACGGTGACATCAATTACTCTAATCCTAAAGTGTTCAAACATTTCTGTTAGTATATCCCCTTTGTTCAGTTTTGATCTGAGAGTTTTAACTCGTATTTTTTTTATCGTGGACATGATTTAAATTTATGCCAAATAATACCCGAAGTCAAGTATCAATTTAAAACCAGATCGGAAGCGATGAAGAGGGAATGGCAGTTAAAAAAATTGACGAGGGCTAAGAAGGAAGAGTTAATCGGGTAAAGATGGATTACCCAAGATTATAATTAGATTATGAAAACTGATAATCATCTGGGGTGGATATCAAACTTGTCCAGCAAATACGAGAAATATAGATATCTTCTTCTCGAAGCACTTGATCCGTCTCCGCCTAAAAAAAAGATGGAGAGGATTATATCCTCTGGTATAAAAGAATCGCTCCCAAATACGCCCTAAGACACGCACGGATGATATACAAACTGTTAGCCAATTTGGACGCAACTTATCAGCGGGCAACTATCCCTGGTACCCTTGATATTTATCCCAAAAAATTCCAAAAGAGTCTTCTTGAGCTGGGAGACTAGGATTCGGACCTAGATTATCAGATTCAGAGTCTGAGGGCCTACCGTTAGCCGATCTCCCAATACGGCTAATTTTAACATCTAGGGTACAATTTACTTATGTTTTATGTCTACATCCTTCGGTGTTCTGATAATTCTTTGTACTGCGGTCAAACCAATAATTTGAAAAGGAGAGTAAAAGAACATAATTTTGATGAGAATAAATCTGCAAAATATTTGAGATATAAAAAGCCGGTGATACTGGTCTATTCTGAAGAATATCCGACTCTGGCACTAGCACTAAAGAGAGAATCGCAAATTAAAAAATTGACTAAAGTTAAAAAAGAGGCTTTAATTGCAAGTAATATGAAGCCAAATTACAAATTCTCATTTTCTGGGGCTAAAAAAGTACATAAGTTTGGGGTGGATATTGCGGTTTATGGCGGGAGGGTGCCGACAGCGAATGTGGTATATGAAGAAACAGAAAAAGGACATTTTGAAGAGTTTTACAGTGATACAAGTACCTATATGTGGTTTGTTGTCGAGGGAAAAGGGACTTTTGTGATTGATGATAAGAAGGTTGAAGTCAAAGCGAAAGATCTAGTAGTCGTACCGCCAAAGAAAAGGATTCACTATTTCGGAAAAATGAAAATGGTGTTGTGTGTAACTCCAGCGTGGGATGAGAAAAACGAACACCATGTGAGAGATATTAGTCTGGAGGAAAGTCCACACGATTAAACTCTAATAAGTTTTTCTAGCCAGGGGAGGGGCTGATTTTTGCGTTTCCACCACAGGTCTTCCCAGATGTAATGGACGGCGAGTTGTTTGTAAGCGCCGAATTTGGCGAAATATTTGAGAAGTTTGGTGACCGGGACCGGGTTTTCCGGGTCTCTATCAAAAAACAGCTTGGAATATATTTTCTGCTCCCAGGGCGAGACGTGATTGAAAAAATCCCAGTGATGAAAAACGTCAAACAACAAATACCATACGGTGGCCGGGCCTACACCGTAGAGCTTTAACAACTCCCGCACTTGGGTTTCCCGGTCTTGTTTTCTTAATTCCAATTCATCTATTAGCCCTTGGGTGAAGTCGTCGTCGATCTTTTTGATGTATTTGGCCCGGTAGCCTACTTTTAGTCCTCTTAGTTCGTCGATAGACACGTTTTGTAGTCTGCCCGAAGTCCAGAAACACCACAGTTTCTTCCGATCAAATTCAAGAAGGGTGCCGTAGTTTTCCAGAAGGGCTCTAAACATCTGGATAGAGCGGCGGATAGTGGCATTTTGCAAAACCACGCCGATGATCAGATATTCATACAATGAACTGGGGTGGCCGGGGCGCATACCGCGCCATTTACGGATAATCGGCCCAAGCAGGGGGTCCTTCCCTAGGCTCCTGTAAAATCCGCTTAAATCGAGATTCAAATTATAACGGTATTTGATTTCTTCGATCAGGGAGGTTATCCGCTCGGGACTTGGTTTCCGGTCCGAGTAGACGGCCACCTTAACGTTCCTTCTGTCTTCGATTTTCAGGCCGTAGGCACGACCTTCCCAGTACCAAGTTTGCCAGCGGATGCCCGGCTGCCAGAAATTGTCGCCCGTGGTGAAATGATCGGGTTTGTGGAAAGTGGAATCGAAAGCGAAAGGGCGAGTGGGTTTAATTTCAACGCAGGCGACTTTTTGCAATTTCACTATTTACCCAGAAGGGCGTCGATGATGTCGTGGGGAAGAGAGGCTGCGGAGAGAAGGGCTTTCCTCACAGAACCGCCTACTTGAGATCCCAGTTCGTCGGCTGTTTTGAGAACGGCCATGACAGCGTTCTTGGCCAGCTCTGCAGAATCGGCTCCAATATCTGTAGCTACTTTGATAGCTCCGGTGACTGCGCTGACGGCGGCAGTGCCTACGTCTCCGCCTACCTGGGCTGCCGATTTAACGGCTACGGAGGCGGCTTGGGCTGCAGCTTGGGTAACGTCGACTCCTACAGTTTTGGCTCCTTCGACAGCGCCTTCTACCAGTCCCACCACTCCGTCGCCAATTGATGCTCCAGCTCCAGCAACGGCTTGGACGCCGCCGTCGACAACGTCGGAAACAGCAGCCAACCCGGCGGTGGCCACGTCACTTGCTCCCTGCAAGGATTCTACAACCGTTTTTTTAGCCGTATCGCGGGTGGTGCCTACAAGATCGCCAGTATTGGCAACAACAGAGGAGAGAGTGTCTTTTACTTTACCTACCAAATCACTCATATGATTAATAGTAAACCTAATTTTATTTGTTTGTCAATATGGTGTACAGTTAAAGAAGAAAGAGGGTGAGGAGAGAAGCATGAAGATGCATGAAACGGGATTGGCAGTGGGAGTAATTATGCCGGAATACCGTTGGTGTTTCTGTGGGTGGAGAAGTTGAATTAGACCGTCCTATAGTATAAAATGGGTTCCTTATGCTAAGTAACAATAGAAAGCCGAGGGGGGTTGGGAAAGAAGCGGTAGAGGCTGAAGGATTTTCGGTCGATACCTGGCGCGAAGTGTCTCGGGAATGGCATCGGATGTGGTTAGTTTTCGTTCAAGGTATGTTGTCAGCCACCCCTGATCAGAGGATTAATATGGCCCAGGCTATGTCTGCCAATCCCCGCGCTGACGATCAAAATGGGTCTATACAGTTTGCAATAAACATAGCTTCGCTGAGTAATCAGGCTCTACAAAAATTGGCAGCCGGAATTGCTCTAAATGAGGCGGCCGGGATGTACGATCCTACCTTACCCAACCAAGACAATCCCAAGAAAACTTAATAAACCTCCGAGGAGTTTTCTAACCAGTTGAGATCTTTCTTTAAGAAAGATTATAGCTAGTATGACTGTAAGGATCATCGATGTTTGATTAAGGGGGGCTATTTGAGCGGCGTTCCTGCCTACTTGGTAGGCTAAAAAGATGGTGATTGCAGAAATGGCGTAGAGAATGCCTAGTATTCCGAGTTTTTTGAGAAAATTTCGATTAAACATGGGCTGCATTTTTGCGATGGACTTGGGAAATATTGCCCAAATTATCAGAGCGGGAACTATAAAAACAATGGCTAAATATGAAGGGACATCAAAATTCCTAATAATTAGAGCGTCGTTGGCAAAAGCTAATCCGAAAGAGGTGGCTGCTGCTAGAGAAAATAGTGTGCCTTTGTTTAATTTGAGACCTTTTTGCCAAGAAACTAAAGCCACGCCGGCAAGAATAAAGATTGTTCCCAGAAACTGTAATCTTGAGAAATTTTCGCCCAAAAACAAAACGGCTGCCATAATCGTCCAAATGGTGCGAGTAGCAAAAACTATTGTAAACTCAGATGCTTCAACTGCTTTGAGGGCTTTGAAAATAAATACATTACCGGCTCCATAGAGAACGGTCATGAAGATAAGGTTGGGAAGTATGGGAGTGAGGTTGGGAATCGAAAAACCACGGATCAGGGCGTATGTAAGAATTAATAAACCGGTGACAAGTTGAAAAACTATAGAGAAGGCCACAGGGTCGGTTTTGTCGTTTTTGAGAAGGACTCTTTGCAGTAAAACAGATATGGAATATGTGATAACACTGATAGCTACCAAAATCTGCCAACTCATGAGGTGATTATACTCTCGTCAGGACTACTTGACCATGAAGGGCCAGAGGAATACAGTTAAAGAAGAAAGAGGGTGAGGAGAGAAGCATGAAGATGCATGAAACGGGATTGGCGGTGGGGGCGATGATGGCCTTGGTGCACACGGTGTGGGCAATATTGGTGTGGCTAAATGTGGCCCAAGGGTTTCTGGATTGGATATTCACCATCCATTCCCTAGCAAATCCCTATTTCGTCTTACCATTTAACCTGGCCGGGTCGCTGACTCTGGTGGGGACCACGTTTGTGATCGGCTACGGATTCGGCTTGGTGTTTGCCAATATCTGGAACAGGGTGGTTAAGAAGTAAAAAGAGGCTTAGTTGACTGTGAGGCTGGAAATGCTATATTCCAGTTATGAAGATTGTCGTTTTTTATCCCAAAAACGAATTTACTCCTGAGCAACAGAAACAGCTGTCTTTCTTGGACGAGGTTATTTATGCCAAGACCCGCGAGGAGCTACCTATCGATAAACTTCTAGAAATGGCCATGGGAGCCGAAGTTGTAGGAGTGGACCCAGATCCGTTGGGAGGATTTGAAAAAGCGAAAGAGAAATTAACCAAAATAATGGAATCTCTGCCAAATTTGAGAGGTGTTTGTCTTTCCACTACGTCTTTTGGATGGGTTGATTTGGATTATTGCAAGAAACGAAAAATTCCAGTGAGTAATGTTCCAGGATATTCGAAAGAATCTGTAGCTGAACATGCAATTGCCATGCTGCTAAGCGCTGCTAAAAGAATTTTTGTTTCTGATAGGGCAACACAAACTAGCAAATATAAACTTGTGCAAGGATTTGAACTAAAAGGAAAAACTTTAGGAGTTATTGGACTGGGGAGTATTGGTAGTAGGGTGGCGGAATTAGGGTTGGGTATTGGAATGAAAGTGATAGCTTATAACCGACACCCAAAAAAGATGCCGGGGATAAAAATGGTTTCTTTGGATCAACTCTTGAGAGAATGTGACGCTATTTCTTTAAACACTACTCACGAAAAAGCAAATGACGAGATGATTGGAAAACTTGAGATAGCAAAAATGAAGAAAGGGGTAATTATCGTGAATACGGTGGACAGGAATTTGGTAGACGAAAAAGCTATGGCCGAAGCTTTAAAATTCGGAAAAGTAGACACATACGTTTATGAAGGTGAAGATTTAGTGCATACACCATTGGCTAAACTGGAGAACGCGATCGGATTAAAAGCTTTCGCCTGGTATACCAAAGAGGCGTTGGATAATCTATATAGAATCTGGGTGGGTAATATCTTAGCGTTGGCAAAAGGAAAACCGCAAAATTTAGTATGAGCTTGAGTTTCAGGAAAGCCTCGATAGCCGACTGGGAAACGATTATTTTCCTGGAAAAAAGTTCTAGCAGTAGACTCTTTTTTGCATACACAAAGAAGGATGAAACAAAAAAGTATCTCGCCAAGAGCCAGGTCTATATCATAGAAAATTCCGGAAAGCCGATTTGGGACTATTTCTTTCGAAATAAAGGGCAAGGACCATGCTTATTTTGACGCGCTGACGATTTTGCCAAAGTTTCGCAATAAGGGTTGTGCCACAGCAGCACTGAAATGGATTTCTTCGAAACTGAAAAAATTCAAAAGAATCGACTTACTCACTCATCCCCATAATACTGCAGCCATAAGAGCTTATTTTAAACTGGGATTTGTGATCGACTCTTGGGTTGATAACCCGTTTGGCGATGGCGAGCCACGGATACGAATGATTAAAGAAAACGATTGAAATACCCGCTTTTGTATAATGAAGTGATGAAGAGGTGGGTAGTGTTGATAATCATAGTTTTGGCTGTGGGAGTTGTAGTGTGGAAGAAGAGACCGGCGCCGGCGGCTCCGGTGACCACATCATCCGAAAAGATGAAGGTGGAGGTGGTGGCGACGGGACTGGAAGTGCCGTGGGCAATTGCCTGGACGAGCCCCACTAGAATGCTGGTGACTGAAAGGCCGGGGCGGATTAGAGTCATAGAAAATGGACAATTGAAATTAGAGCCGTTAAAGACGTTTTCTGATGTGGCGACGGGAGGCGAAGACGGATTGATGGGCATTGCCGTGAATAAAGGACAAGTTTATGTATGTCTTTCTTATAAAAAAGCCGGGAAACAAGCTTTGCGGATAGAAAGATTGGAGGATGGGAAAGTTATTTGGGATAATGTGCCATCGGCTACGTTTCATACCGGGTGCCGAGTGAAATTTGGACCCGAAGGCAAACTCTACTTTACGGCCGGAGACGCTCTGAATAAAGCCCAGGCGCAGGATATAAAATCATTTGCCGGAAAAATATTGAGAGTGGATACTGATGGCAGTAATCTGGAGATTTGGGCTTTGGGACTGCGGAATCCTCAGGGACTTGCATGGGATGACAAGGACCAATTGTGGGCAACAGACCACGGACCGTCAGGATTTGACGGACCAGTGGGGGGTGACGAGATAAATGCAATTACCCAAGGAGGTAATTACGGTTGGCCGCTGGTGTCGCATGGAAAAACGAAAGCGGGAACAATTGCACCGGTAAAAGTGTATACCCCGGCTATTGCTCCGGCCGGCATTGCCTGGTGGAGAGGAAAGCTGTGGTATGGGGGGTTAAAGGGCGAGGGATTGTATACACTGGAAGGAAAGGTGGCCGAGATAAATGTGGGGCGGGTGCGAGAAGTGGTGGTGGGGCCGGACGGAGCTTTGTACATAACTACCAGCAATAGAGACGGGAGAGGGAAAGTGCTGGAGGGAGACGACAAAATAATCAGGCTATCTTTTTGATTTTTTGATTTCGGCCAGGATTTCGGCCTTGATCTTTTTGGCCTGGATGCGAATCTCGGATTCGATGTCTGCTTTGATCTCCTTTTTGAGAAAAGCCAATAATTCTGGATCGTGCGGGGCTTTTTGAAATTTAGTCAAAAATGGTTCGTGATGTTCTTTGGGAAGATGATTTAGGATGACATTTAACAGGTGTTGGTGAGTAGTGTGGTGAATAAGACCCAAAATTTCTTCCCGCTCGTCGGCCGGCAAGTCATACACGTCCAGCTCGGAGGTGACTTCCTCTAGAACTATTAAATGATCGAGAAATGTTTTAGCCATGTGTTAAAAGGGGTGGTTTTTCTAAATTATATTCCAAAGGACCCAAGGGAATTTGATCGGCGGGATCGTCGACGAAAAAGAGAACTACCGGGCCTTTTTGCATGCCCACATTCAAGCCTAGATAAGCCATGACTTCGGGTGAGCCGCCGAAATGCTTGCCGGTCCAGGCGGCCGGGCCGGAATCGGCAATATCGGCGATGATGATTTTGCCGTTTTGGACGTTTACAATGACGACTTTCCTATATTTGTACCAGTCGCGGAGATATGGAAGACGGGTGGACCAGTCCGGCAGATACAGGGTTTGGACGACGGCGTAATATTTTTCTTTTTCGATGAGGTCGGGGGTTAACTGATCACGCGACTGGGCAAAATAGCCCCAGGCCCCACGGCCTGGAGCCATATTGTCTACCACATCCCCAGGATAACGCATAAGATGTTGTTCGGCGCCGATTAAGCCATATGAAGTATTCAAATGATTGCCTTCCAATTCAGCGGTGGCATGCAGACCGTAAAGATCGTGCAAGAGAGCGGAAATTTGAGATTCTTGGTCGGAAGTTAGAGGTTGGACGGATTCAGGAAGTAGACTTTGCAATTTTTCTACCAAACGGTTATGCAGGTCGAATGGAGAAACTTGGGAAATGCTGGAGGAAGGCAAGGCGGCTAAAGTAGGAGCTGATTGGCCGGGAGCAAGAAGGAGGGATCCGGCCAGGGCAGAACTGGCCAGGAATCTAGCGACGTGGGGGTGATGAGCCAATAAAGTTGTCCTAGTGGTTAAATGCTTGAGTTTGAGTTTTGAACGAAGCTTTTCAGAGTTTAATTCGGGCAAGCGTTTCATCTTTACCTAAGATTAACATAGATTCGGTCAGAGGCGGGGTGATTTTTGAACCACAGATGGCTAGGCGAAGGGACATGAAGAAGTCGCCACGGGGAAATCCGCGCGCAGCGCAAAGATTGGAAAGGGCAGCTTCAATGGCTGCTTTGGACCAAGAGACTGTCGAGAGAGCCTCGAGGGTGGTCACCAGATAGGACTTATCGGTCGGATAGGACGGAATAGGTCGTATAAAGAAAAAGCTGGCTAAAGATGTGGCGTCGGCCAGAGTGGTGATGCGGTCCTTGATAAGAGGAATTATTGGGAGAGTAACTTCCGGTAAATATGGTTTAATTAATTGAAGTAGTTCGGTGTCCGACTTCTGGCGGATGTAGTGGCCGTTGAACCAATCGAGCTTGGCTTTGTTTAAGACGGGGTTGGATTTTTGAAAACCTGCGGGATCAATGTGCTCGATGAATTCCGACAAAGTGAATAGTTCACGATTGTCTTTGGGAGCCCAACCTAGCAAGATAACGAAATTTAGTATGGCTTCTGGCAGATAGCCGTTGGCTAATAGCTCATTAACAGAAGCGCTGCCTTTGCGTTTGGAGAGTTTGCCGCTTGCCGGATCCATGATATCGGTTAGATGACCGATTTCCGGCCGATCGTAGCCCAAAAATTGATACAAAAGCAGATGAATGGGAGTGCTGGGTAGCCAATCATGGCCGCGGAGAACGTGGGTGATGCCCATGGCGTGATCGTCAACAACCACCGCCAGATGATAAGTGGGGAAACCGTCTGATTTGAGAAGAACCATATCAGTGAGAATGTCGGTTTTCCAAGAAATATCTTTGTCCAGAACAAAATCGTGGTACGAAACCTCCTCTCCTGCGGGAATTTTGATGCGCACGGCTCCCTCGTCCAGATAAGCGTGGCCGGAGGCAACGAGCAGATCTGCGGTTTTCTGATATACGCCCTGTTTGACGCGCTGGGATTGGATGTGCAATTCGTCCCAATCTAAGCCAAAGACTTTGAGAGTTTGCTGCAGGGAGGCGACTGCGCCTTTGACCTGACGCTTTTGATCCGTATCTTCGATACGCAGGATAAATTGGCCGCCGGAGTGCTTGGCTAAGGCGTAAGGATAAACTGCAGAACGCAGGCCACCGACGTGCAAAAAACCGGTGGGGGAAGGGGCGAAACGCGTGCGTACCATGCTACAATGAATTGTAACATGGCTACGCTGACTGAAGTGGGTTTTTACACCAGAAGAATTATCAAGTGGGGGGCGATGGGGTTGGTGGTAGTAATGTTGATTCCCCCCCTATGGAAGCTGGCCAAAAGAATTTATCTGACCATAAACCCCCCACCTCCGCCGGCGCCGACGGTGAGATACGGAAAATTGCCAAAATTGGCGTTTCCGGAAGCCGATTCTAACTACAAACCCACATACAGGCTGGAAACGATTGAAGGAGGGTTGCCGAAACTGGCCAATGTCTCCCGGGTGTATTTTGTAACCATTAACAAATCCCGGATTTTGGAGCTGGAAAAAATCAAACCCAAAGCCAGGACGCTGGAGTTTGAGCAGGATCCGGAAAAGATCGATGAAGCCAATTACAAATTTACTAATCCTAACCTGCCGACGGAGCTGGCCGTGAACATTATTTATAACAGTTACAGGTATACGTACGACTGGCGCAGTGACCCAGGGATACTGGACGAGAAAGGGGTACCGAATAATGAACAGGCATTACTAGAGGCTAAGAGCCTGTGGCAGAACTTGGGGTTACTGGCCGACGACCTGGCCAACGGTAGAGCTAAAGTGACGTTCCTGTCTGGAGCGACGGGGGAACTGATTCCGACCATCTCGCTGTCGGGAGCAAATTTTGTAAGAGTGGATCTATTCAGAGCGGATAAAGACGAGTTGAAAGTGGTGTCCCCCAAAGGCGAGGAATCGCCGGTGTATGTGATTTTGTCCGGATCAAATGACCGGAGCAAAAGAATTGTGGAGGCCAGCTACAGCTATTCGAGAATTTTAGATAATGATTTTTCCACATACCCACTGAAAGGCGTGGACAAGGCTTGGGCGGAGCTGCAGGCAGGAAGCGGATATATAGCCCATGCGGGGGCGGCCCAGGCGGTGGTGCGCAAAGCCAGTCTGGCATATTATGAATCCGGTACGCCCCAGGAATTTCTGCAACCGGTGTATGTATTTGAAGGTGATGGCGGGTTTGTGGGCTATGTGCCAGCGGTAAACCAAGAATATTCCCAATAACGGCGTCTCCCTCTTAATTTAAGGAGGGAGAGGCGGGTTTTATTTCTGAAGTTTAAAGATTAGAACTAGCGGGATTTTTTGGTGAATTTTCCAAAAGCCTTTTTCCTTCTTTCCCAGTGAGACTGGTTTAGGCTCAATCATATCAACAATTTTAAAATTTGAGCTGAAAATATCTTTTAAGAGTAAAGACATGGGTCTATGAAAATAAGTGATTTTAAGCCGATTGAAAATTTTGTCTTCAATCTCCCGTTCGTTGAGATAGTCACCATAAACTTTGCCCTTTTCTAGTAAACGGTACTTGACGTATCCTAAAATTCTCGTCGCTTTTTCTTTATCCCGCTTGAAGCTCATCGCTGTTTTAAGTGGATGGTGAATAGAGAAGAGGAAAGTTCCTCCGGGTTTTAATATGCGGTAGGTTTGTTTTAATGTCTTTGACCAGCTGTTGACATAGTGAAGAGTTAGACTTGAATAGGCGAAATCGAATGACGCTGAGGGAAATTTCATCGATTCCATGTTCATGGAGTAAAATTCATAATCTGGATAAGCGTTCTTGGCCAAATTAATTAATTGGCTTGAGGCGTCAATCCCCACTATTCTTTTTGCCCCAAGCATCTTTAAAGATTTACACTCCTCTCCACTTCCACAGCCTATACAGATAATTTCTTTTTTCTCTAAGTTGGGGAGAAGGGATGTCATTGCGGGCTTTTCTAGGTAGATGTGGGCCGGTATCCCAACATTGACTTTATCTTTCCAAACTTTTGAGAATTTGTTATAGGAGTTTTTTGTCATTCGTACTCAACATCCCATTTAAAATTGGAATAGACCCAGTCGATGAGTTTTTCAGAGTCGCCGAAGCGGTCCAGACTGCCTAAGACCACCATGATGACTGGGTGATCGTCGCGATTGACCAGAGTGACCAGGGATTGGCCAGCGCCGTCGGTGAAACCGGTTTTGACGCCTAAGACTCCGGGGATTTTACCTAAAAGCTCATTGACGTTGGTGAGAATGTGATTGGAAACGATGGAATTTTCGGTAGAGACAATGCGGGCAAATTCCGGATTTTTCAAGGCGAAACTGGCCAGCCGGGCCAGGTCGGCGGCTGAAGAATAATGACCAGATTCGTCGATGCCGGTGGGGTTGGCAAAATGGGTGTGATCCAGATTCAAGGCCGCGGCTTTGACATTCATGAGATCGATAAAAACCTGTCTCCCCGCGGGAAAATTCTCGGCCAAGATTTCTGCGGCGTCGTTACCAGATTGGACCAGTGTGGCATACAGCAATTGTTCCACCGTTAATGTTTCACCGGGCCGAAAACCCACATGCTGGCCGATGGGGTAAGACCTGGTAACGGTAATGGGTTGGTCCAGAGAAAAATTGTCCAGAACCACCAGGGCGGTCATCATTTTGGTGGTGGAGGCGGGGAAAACCGGCTGGTCGGCGGATTTTTGCAGGAAAACGGTTTGTGATGCTTGATCGATGATGAAAATGTTTTTGGCGGAAACGGTCGGTGGAGGGAGGTTTTGGGAAATGGGAACTACCGTCGAAGTTGATTTAAGATTTATGATTGATGATTTATGAATCCGGGAGATCCAGAAACCGCCAAGGGCCAGCACGAGCAGCAGAAGCAGCAGCCTACTTAGGCTGGGAGAAGGTGTGGGAAGAGTTGTGGTTTTGGGAGAGCGGGACATAGTCTGAATACGCCATAATAACAGATTTGGTCCGATCCCCGGCATTGAAAGCAATGGTTTGATTTTTGGCCAACTCGGCGTCGACGTATGTAGGCAGGCCGAAGAGGTGGCCCAGAGGCGGGATAGCCCCAACTGACAAACTGGTTAACTGGATAACCTCGTCCGGTGTGGCAAAACGCAGATCTTTGACGCCAAATAGGGATTTGAAAAGTTTGGGGTCGAGTTTTCTGGAACAAGGCAGGACAATCATGATAGGCTGCTTATCGGCGTAGCATACCAGAGCTTTGGCTCCCTGATCCGATGAAGTGCCGCGCACGCGAGCCGAATCCTCACAAGTGGGAGTAGGTTCGTGCGAAAGTGCCCGGTATTTAATATTGTGGTTATCGAGCAGTTGAATTATAGATTCGTAAACCGTCATTTTAAGGTGGACAGACGAACGTCGACGCGTTCCATATCCCGGGGAAAGAGTGAGGCCTCTCTAATATTTTTTAGGCCTAAAATATGCATAGTGATTCTTTCTGAACCAAATGAGAAGCCGCCCTCGGGGGGCATACCGTATTTGAAAGCCTGAAGATATAGCCCCATTCTTTCTGGTGACAATTTCCAAATCTTCGCGTTTTCTAAAAGCTTAGCGTAGTCGTTAATGCGTCTGCCACCAGTCATCCACTCTGTCCCCCGCCCCAGCAAATCGAAACTCATGGTGAACTCCGGATCGTCCGGATCGGGGTAAGTGTAAAATGGCCGTTTTTTGACAGGATAGTGAGAAATAAAAATGAGGTCAGATTCATGTTCCTCAAGCGACCAGCGGCAAATTTCCCGCTCATCCTCGGGCCCCAAATCAGGCTCTTGGCGGTGGTCTATGCCGGTACGTTTGAAGATTATTTCTTGAGCCTCGCGAAGTTTGATCATAGGAATTTCAGGAGTAAATTTGGGAATAGTCGTGTCGAATTCCTGGAGAATGTCTTTGCACTGCTCACCAACTGCGTTGAGCATAAACTGGATGGTGCGTTGAGCTGATTCTTTTACATCCAACCAAGAATCTATGAAACCTAATTCGGCGTCTAGCGTAGTTACCTCTGCTAAGTGACGGGTGGTGACGGAGGGTTCGGCACGCAGGGTTTTGTTAACCGCAAAAACCCGTTCATAGGCGCCAACCAGAATCTGTTTGTAAACTTGGGGGCTTTGGGATAAATAAACTTGGTATTTTTCGAAATAGGGAACCTTAAATACCTCCGCGCCCCCTTCGGCGACTTCGGGGATGAGAATGGGAGACTGAAACTCAAAGAAGTCTTGGGATTTAAGCGCCTTGCGAAATGAATCGATCACCACTTCTTGAACTTTGAAGATGGCGTTTACTTTAGGGTGGCGTAAGGTCAATGGACGATAATCTAGGAGGGTAGGCAATTCCAGTTGGAGAGTTTCCTGGCCCATGTCGAAAGGAAGTTCGGCTGATTTGGAAATAAGTTCAACCTTTTTGGCCTCGACTTCGACCGTACCGGTAGTTAGTTTGGGATTGACGAGCTTTTCCGGGCGGGCTTTGACCAGACCGGTAACGTAAATTACGTCTTCGGAGTGCAGTCCTTCGACAAGCTGGGGGCTGGCCACGATTTGGACTATCCCTGTGCGGTCGCGCAAATCGATAAAAACTATCTTGCCATGATCCCGGCGGGTATTCACCCAGCCCTTGAGAAGGATCTCTTTGCCTACTTTGGAAATGGTTTCTGAAATAAGTGTACGCATACAACAAAAAAGACCCGTCTCATTCTGGATCCCATGTGCCATCCAGAATTTCGGATCTTGATTACTGCTATTACGGGCTTACCCGAACAAGCTCATCGGTTGTCAACCCGACTATTAACGCTTTGAGGGTATTATGCGCCTTGCTAAAAGTGTAGTCAAGATGTTAAAATGGCCTGTAATATGGGTTTACCTGAAAGAACAAGAAAGAACGTTGTTGAGATCGCTTGTCAGCTTTTTATGATGGGGCTAGTGGTTGATGCGATTCTGTTTGTGGTTGCGCCGTGGACATGGCAGGACATTTTTAAAAAATTGAATTAGTTATTGTTTGAGGGTCTTGGAGATTTCGCGGCGGGCGTCGGTGGTAACGACAAAATTTAACCAATCGGGATTGGGTTTGGCGCGTTTGCGGTCAATAATAATTTCCACCACATCGCCGTTGACGAGTTTGTGATTGAGAGATACTGGTTTGCCATTGACTTTGGCTCCGCCGGTTTGATGACCTACCTGGGTGTGAACGGCATAGGCAAAATCTACAGGAGTAGCTCCACGAGGCAAGTCGTAAACGTCGCCAGTGGGAGAAAAAACCAGATTGCGATGTTGCAAGGCGTCAAACTTTAAAGCGTTCAGATATTCCTGGGAGTTGGTCATTTCTTTTTGCCAGGCGACCAGTTGTTTGACCCAAGCTAATTTATTTTGGGAAACCGTAAATTTTCCCTTATCGATATCTTGGGAGGTTAATCTGCCCTTGGATTTGAGGGTGGACATTTCCCAATGGGCGGCTACACCCATTTCCGCTTCCTCGTGCATTTGGAATGTTCTGATTTGGATTTCTACAATATGTCCTCCTGGACCGAAGACGTTGGTATGCAAACTTTGGTAACCGTTGGGTTTGGGATTAGCAATAAAATCGCGAACTCCCAAATATGGTACCGGGTGAAAACGTTTGTGAATTAATCCCAATGCCTGATAGCAGTCCTCGATAGAATTAACCAAAACTCTGCCTGCAACTAGATCGTGGACTTTGGCCGGGTCGTTTTCGATTTCCGGACGCTGGAGTTTACGCCATAGGCTATACAGATGTTTGCGGCGGACATTGACTTTGGTGTGAGGAATTTTAGGGATGAGAAGGGATTCTAATTCTCGTTGTAACTCTGCAAAACTTGCTTCAGTCAACTTGTATAGATTTTTAGTTCGCTTAACCAAGCTAGTGTATTCCTCTGGGTACGCATATGAGAAAGACAAATCTTCCAATTGACTTTTGATCTCCCCCATTCCTAAGCGTTCAGCCAAAGGAGCATACACTTCTAGAGTTTCTCGGGCGTTGTCGATCTGGCTCTGGGGATCGATATATTTCAAGGTTTGCAGGTTGTGAATTCTGTCGGCCAATTTGATAAAAATTACCCGCAGATCGCGAGCCATGACTAAAAGCATCTTACGTAAACTTTCCACAAAGTTTTCTTCTATCTGGCCCGTAAGACGGATTTCGGTGACTTTAGTAACACCATCGACTAGTTGGGCTGCCTCTTCACCGAATTCTCTGACTACGTCCTCACGTGTCGCTCCCCCATCTTCTACTGTGTCATGGAGCAAGCCAGCAATAATGGTGGTCTCGTCTAGATGCCAGGACTCTAAAGTTTTGGCAACGGCCACGGGGTGATTTATGTACGGTTCCCCCGAAAGACGTTTTTGGCCGTGGTGGGCTAATTTAGCAAACTCAAGAGCTTTTTTGTACATCTTTGATAAGTAATTGTAACTTGGATTGTCCGTTCCAAGAGTCGACTTCGATTTGATAAATCAAATCGACAGCGTCTAGCGTATAGCGTTCAGCGTCTAGTGGTGCGTTGAACCAGACGGCTTCCAGATTGCCGGCGGTGAATTTGAGATGTTTGTTGTCTTTGCCAATGCGGCGGATGTCGGAGACTTTCACCTCGGGGGTGGAAAAGATAGGGGTGGGGTTGCCCAGGCCGTACGGCTCAAATTCTTTGAGTCTGGCCATTAGCTCTTGGTCTATAGCAGTTAGCGAAATTTCTGCATCGATGCGCTGCTTTTTGACTAAGAGTTCTGGGTTAATCTTGATACTGGTAAGTTTAGAGATTAGGATTTCGAGTTTAGAGTTTTCTACGGTAAATCCGGCTGCCATGGCGTGACCTCCAACACTAACTAATAATTTTTCGGCGGTACGCAGGTGGTCGGTGATATGAAAGCCGGGGATAGAACGGGCGGAACCTTTGGATTCCTGCTCCCCTACCGAAATGGCAATGGCTGGACGGTAATACTTTTCCACCAATTTCGCAGCAACTAAACCAATTATTCCCGGGTGATAGTTAGAATCAGAAACGACAATGAGATTTGACTCTTTAACTGCAGACAACGCATGAGAGACGGCGGAAAAGGTAGCATCTTGGCGAGCACGGTTCGTCTGGCCTAAGGAAGCGGCTAGCTGCCTGGCGCGGGTTGGATCCTTGGTACACAGCAGGCGCAGACTGTCGATGGCGTGTTCCAAGCGACCCGCGGCATTAAGCCTGGGGCCGATGACAAACCCCACTTCATAAGGCCCAACTGACTTGATACCCGCTTCGGTAAAAAGCGCGAGGAGCCCGGGGCGAGTGGTGTGATTTAATTCTTCCAGGCCATATTTAGCGAAAGACCGATTGGGGCCTAAAAGTGGGATGATGTCACAAATGGTGGCGATGGCAACTAGAGACAGGAGTTCGGAGTAATATGCCTTAGGAGTCAGGAGATAGTCGCGGCAGAAGAACCAAGTTAATCCGGCGGCGCAGGAGCTAGTATTATGTATTAAGTATTTAGTATTAAGGGGAGAGCCGACCTCATGGTGGTCGATGATAATGATATCGCACTTCTTTTTGCGGCAATACGCCACTTGTTCGTGGGCCACAATGCCGTTGTCTACAGCGATAATTAACTTAGCCCCTTGCTCTAAACAATGATCGATACCGGCGATAGACAGACCATATCCTTCTGATTCCCGATGAGGAATGTGGGGGAAAACATTTTTATATTGGGAGTAAATAGTTTCCCAAAGAATGGCTGTGGAACAGATGCCGTCTACGTCGTAATCTCCGTAGATGGCGATCTTGTGGCCTTTTTTGATGTGCGATTTGATTAATCGAATAGCGGGTTTGGAATCGAAGGGAGATTTGAGGTCTTCTGGCTGGGTGGGGTGCCAGAATTCTTCGATGGCTTTCTTAGTCTTGAGTCCCCGATTGGCCAGGAGGGTTTTTATGATATCCATGGTAAGATTTTACTATATGAAACTGAAATTAAATGTACCTGACAGAGTTAAAGAAATTTTGGGGAAATTTGAGGAGGCGGGATATGAGATATATGTAGCCGGTGGTGTAGTGAGAGACGCCATGCTGGACAGGCCATTGACCGATTGGGATCTCACAACCAACGCCACACCGGAAGAGATTCTGAAGCTCATCCCGGATGGGTTTTACGATAATAAATATGGGACTGTAGGAATAAAAAATGAGACAGACAAGCCGTATGAAATCACCACTTATAGAACTGAGCACGGATATAGCGATAGCCGGCACCCGGACAAAGTGACGTGGGGTAAGTCATTACAGGAAGACTTAGCTCGAAGGGATTTTACGATTAATGCCATGGCTCTGACGGCCAGAATGGAGATTGTTGATCCGTTTGGAGGACAGCAAGACGTAAAAGATAAATTAATTAGAGCGGTGGGCGATGCAAATGCCAGGTTTGGTGAAGATGCCTTGCGGATGATGCGGGCGATTAGAATTGGAGCCCAATTGGGATTTACTATCGAGCAGACAACTTTACAGGCAATACAGACAAATGCGGGCAAGATTAAGCAAATTGCAGCGGAGCGGGTAAAAGACGAATTATTTAAACTTTTGGCCAGTGATTATCCGGCCGATGGATATAAACTATTGCGGGGGGCAGGCTTGGGGGAGCAAATATTGCCGGAGATGGATTCCACCTTTAAGGTGGAACAGAAGAGCCCCGGACGGCACCACATGTATGACGTGGGGACACATAGCGTGGAGGCGTTGCGGTATTGCGTGAGTTTAGACCCAGTAACTAGATTGGCTACTCTGATGCATGACGTGGGGAAAGTGAAAACCCAAAGAGTGTACCCGGACGGAAGAATCACTTTTTATAACCATGAAATGGAATCAGCACGAATCGCAGAAAATATTGCGGCGCGCTTAAGATTTTCTAATGAGGAAAAAGATAAGTTTGTGCGGTTGGTAAGGTGGCACCAATTTACGGTGAATGAAAATCAAACGGACGCGGCCATCCGGCGGATTTTGAAAAATGTGGGGCTTGCTTATATGCCGGATATGCTGGCGCTGCGGGTAGCGGACCGGTTGGGAGGCGGAGCCAGGGCTACCAGCTGGAGACTGGAAGACTTCAAAAAAAGGTTGGTGGAAGTGCAAAAACAGCCGTTTTCTATTCAAGACTTAAAGATCAGCGGTCATGACGTGATGAAAATAAAAAAAATTAAACCCGGGCCGAAAGTGGGCAAGTATTTGGAAACTCTGTTTGCCGAGGTAGAAAAGGGCCTTCCCAATGAGAGGGAAGAGCTGTTGAAACGATTGGACAAACTCACATGAGTAAAAAAGAAGTAATCAAAAAAACTTTGGTTTTCTTATTAATCATTACTTCTGTCTCGGGAGCGTTGCTTTATATCCAAAAACTGATAGGTTTGGCTAAAATACAACAGCTGGTGGCCGGATCCGGTGTCTGGGGGCCGGTGGTATTGATTCTCCTGATTGTATTAACTCATATATTTGCACCAATACAAGGGACTCCTTTTGTCATATTAGGTTTTGCGCTGTTTGGCAAATGGACAATCATATATCTATCTTTAGCCACGGCCATCAGCAGTTTTACCAATTTTTGGATTGCCAGAAAGTTTGGAAGAGATCTGGTGGTGAGACTGGTGGGAAAAGAAGCGATGTCCAAAGTCGATCACATTGCTTCACATGAAGGAGTAAAAGTGCTGATCGTCATGCGGTTTTTTCAGGTATACATTTCGGATTTTATTTCCTACGCTGCCGGATTTACATTAATTAAATTTCCTGTATATTACCTGATCAGTTTGATTGTTCCCATTCCGTGGACGGTGATAATGTTTATTTTATTTGATTCAATTCCCCAACAACAAATGTTTGGGTGGGTGCTAGCGTTGGGGGCGGTGTTTTTTGTTATTCCCCCGATTTACTATTATCTTAAACACCGTTTTACCAAAAGACATATTGAACATATTTGAATATTGTTCCACCTAAGAGGTGGAACGGGGGCGATGGGATTCCCAAAGGACGAGGAGGGGGGCGGCGTTGAAGATTGAAGAGTAGGTGCCGGAGATGATGCCGACGAGGAGGGCGACCACAAACCAGCGGATGGTTTCACCGCCAAACAAAAGAAGGGCGGTGAGAGTAAGAATGACGGTCAGAGAAGTGTTGAGTGAGCGAACGAGGGTTTCTGTCAGAGAAAAATCGACAATTTCAGAAAAAGGTTTGGTGTACATTTTGGGCAGGTTTTCCCGCACCCGGTCAAATACCACAATGGTGTCGTGCACGGAAAAACCGATGACTGTGAGAAGAGCGGTGACAAACAGGGCGTCAATTTCAACATGATAGAAATGGCCAAAGAGCGAGAAAATGCCTAAAACTACTAAAGCATCGTGCAGCAAGGCAGCTACAGCACTCACCCCAAATTTCCAGGAAGAGTAAGGCTTGGGAACTCCTCTAAATGACCAGGCAATATAGATGACAATGGCTATTGAAGCCAGAGCGACAGCTAAAAGGGCTTTTTTAGTCATTTCAGCTCCCACTATCGGACCGACAGATTCGTAACGTTTTTCAATTAGATCAGGACCCAAAGCAGATTTGAATTTTTCGTTTTGGTCTTTGTCCAACGTTTTGAACCGCAGCAAATACGTATTGTCCGCAGAGGGTTGAACGGAGGACAATTCCAAATTTTGATTCTTGGCAACTTCGGAAAAGTTTTTGGCTGGGGTTTGAATTTCCAGAAGAGTACCGCCGGTAAAATCGATGGATGGGCGCAGACCGTAGAAAATAAGAGACAGGAGTCCAGGAATCAAGATGGCAAGGGAGATGCCAAAGTACACCCACTTATATTTCATGAAATTAACGTGCATATACTAAACGTAAAAGCGTGCGAGTAACGGTGATGGATGTAAATAAAGACACTAAAATACCTACGGTCAAAGTGAGAGCAAAACCCCGGACGGAACCGGTGCCAAACCAGAAAAGCAGGCCGGCGGTAATGAGCGAACTGGCATTAGAATCGCGGACAGAGGTCCAGGCTCGATGAAAGCCGAGTTCTACCGCGGCTTTGAGGGGCCGGCCCCAACGTAATTCCTCCTTCATGCGCTCAAAAATAAGAATGTTGGCGTCTACAGCCATGCCTATACTTAAGATTAACCCGGCGATGCCAGCCAGCGTTAAGGTAATGGGGATGAGCTTAATGATAGCTAGGGAAATAAGGATATAGACAATTAAAGCAATGTTGGCTAGTAAGCCTTTGAGGCCGTAATTGACAAGCATAAACAACCAAATAACGACCAGACCCACGGCAGCGGCGAGTAAACTCTTGTGGATAGATTCAACTCCGAGAGTCGCCCCAATGTTTCTCTGCTCAATAATGTGAATAGGGATGGGTAGGGCGCCGGCATTGAGTTGAATGGTAAGCTTTTTGGCTTCGTCGGCGGTGAAATTGCCAGAAATAATAGCCCGGCCGTCGGAAATGACAGACTGGACGGTGGGAGCTGTGACCAGCTGATCGTCCAAAAATATTGCCAGAGGCTTGCCAATGCTTTTGGTAGTAATCTCGGCAAATTTTTTGGTGCCTTCGGGGGAAAATTCGATAGAGACCACCGGTTGGCCAGCCGTCTGACCCCCATTAAATTGAACTTGGGCTAATTGCAAATCGCGACCGGTGAGTCCAGTAGAGACGAAATCGGCAGCACTGCTGGGGGTGGCTACTTGGGTAGATCGGAATTCCAATTGAGCTGTTTGACCGATAAGCGAGGTGGCTTGATTGATGTCTGATATGCCCGCCAGTTCGACTATTAGGCGATAATCCGATCCGGTTTTGGAGGTTTGAATAATGGGCTCAGATACGCCCAGAGAATTAATCCGACGTTCAATGTTGGCACGGGTAGCTTCCACGGCTGCGGCCCTATTAGATTCAGGAAGAGCTGACGTGTCTGCTTGATATGCCAAGTGAACCCCACCGGACAAATCTAAGCCCAACTTGAGAGATAAATCCCGATAAACACGCCGACCTAATAAAGTAATATCGATCCGGGGGCGGTATAAAGACAGATTGCCAATTTGCAAACGGGGGGGAAGATTAACGACGATGGCCAGTAAAATTACGGTTAGGATAATAAGATATGAACGCATATATGTTACTTTTTAACAGAAAGCAGGGGGAGTTGGGAAGGGTTGGAAAAAGTGACTGTCATAACAGCGGTACTTAGATTAGTGGAAACGGAAACAGAGTCTCCGGGCTTGATACCTACATTATGCACGAAATCCGAAGGAATAGTGACGGCCAAACTGTGACCGGCGGTAAGAACTTTTCGAGACATATCAGCCTACCAGATCTTGATCGTCGCCGATAACCATGACCCGGCTATTGGCGAGAATATCGGCCAAGAAAGGATCGTGGCGGGTGCGGCGGAAACGTAATTCTTCCATTGCCATGGGGGTATAGTTGATGGTTTGTTCCCGGCGGGCTTCTTCGGCCCGAACTAGACTAGCCAGTTCTGATTGGTTAATGTCTCCGACTACCAGAAGATCTACCTCGGAGGGTGATTTGCGGGGAAGATGGCGAACAAATCGGCCCGAAAGCATGGCTAACACGACATTTCCC